>OKWR01000450.1_pt1 | contig 45635 bp, 44 predicted proteins | sample 1607101 | NCBI WGS metagenome assembly OKWR01 (sample SAMN04414076, study PRJEB24778) | human gut metagenome | material: faecal | host: Homo sapiens
TGTTCTCGATATAGACTATCTTGTCACCGATAACATATACGCCAGGCCTGTAGCCGAGGAACTTTTTGTAGGTCGGTTTTGCATCATACTTCTCCGTTTCAAGAAACTGATGGTCAAAGTCAACATCGTATTCCTCAATTTCCTTCAACTCGCCTGTAGAAACCAAAGCGTTTATAAGCAATGTGTTGAGTTTGTCTGCAGTATTGAAATCATAGGTCTTGCCTTGGTCGGAAGTATAGGAGATGTTTTCCTTTGTCAGTTCCTTGATGGCTCTGAGGATGGTATCAGAGCTGCATGTACGAAGGGTAGGATGATACGAGAGATGGCGCATCAGTTGTGACGTTACGTCTTCCACGCATGAGCCGCCACAGAAATAAACGCTCATCAGCGAACGGACTATCTCGCTGAACTGATATCCGATGATACTGCGGCATCTCTGACCCAGTGTTGAGTCGATAACGGGTGAAAGCATGGAGTCAAATTTCTCCATGATTGAAAAAATTCCTCCAAAAGGTGTGAGTTTCTCAGATTTTATTTGTACCTTTGCCATGCCTTGTTACGATTTTCGCTTGTTTTCTAATTGCAACACTAAGATAAGTGAAAAATCTGACACAGCAAAATCCTGGGCAACTTTTTGTTGCTCAGGAACTTATAAATTAATTTAAATCAAAGTGTTGCGGAATTAAGGAGAATTATGAAGAGTTTTACATTTTCTCCTCAAATCATCTCTGATTTGAAGAACTACTCCAAAGAAAAATTTGCGGCCGATCTGATGGCGGGAGTCATTGTCGGTATTGTGGCGCTTCCGCTGGCTATTGCTTTCGGTATCGCTTCCGGTGTAAGTCCGGAAACCGGAATCATCACAGCCATTATTGCCGGACTGGCCATCTCTTTGTTTGGAGGAAGCAGCGTACAGATCGGCGGACCGACCGGCGCTTTTATCGTTATCATTTATAACATCATCCAACAATACGGAGAGTCGGGACTGCTCACAGCCACCATCCTGGCAGGTATTATCTTGCTGGTTTTGGGATTTTTCCGTCTGGGCACCATCATCAAATACATTCCCTACCCGATTATCGTAGGTTTTACAAGCGGTATTGCCGTTACGATCTTTACCACTCAGATCAAAGACCTGTTCGGTCTGACTTTGACTGAGAATCCGGCAGACTTCATCGAAAAATGGATTGTTTACATTCAAAGTTTTGATACCATAAACTACTGGTCGGCTTTGGTTGGTATTGTCAGTATTCTCATTATTGCCGTATTCCCAAAGATTTCCCGGGTTATTCCGGGCTCACTGGTAGCCATCGTACTGATGACCGTAGGTGTTTATCTGCTCAAGACTTATGCAGGCATCACCGGTATTGAAACCATTGGCGACCGTTTTACCATTGAAGGCAAATTGCCGTCACTGGCCATGCCATCCTTGGAATGGGAAACCATCAAGTCACTGATGCAGCCGGCCATTACCATTGCCGTGCTCGGCGCCATTGAGTCACTGCTTTCGGCTACCGTAGCCGACGGTGTGATCGGAAGCAAGCACAATTCCAATCAGGAACTGATCGGCCAAGGAATCGCCAACGTACTTTCTCCATTATTCGGCGGCATTCCGGCAACCGGAGCCATCGCACGTACCATGACCAATATCAACAATGGCGGCAAGACTCCTGTAGCCGGAGTAATCCATGCCATCATGCTGTTGCTCATCTTTGTATTCCTGATGCCCTTAGCACAGTATATTCCTATGTCTTGTCTGGCCGGTGTTCTGGTAGTTGTCAGCTATAACATGAGTGGCTGGCGTACGTTCCGTGAGTTACTGAAGAACCCGAAATCAGACGTATCGGTTCTGCTCATTACATTCCTGCTCACCGTAATCTTCGACCTGACCATTGCCATAGAATTCGGTCTGGTACTGGCTTGCCTGCTGTTCATCAAGCGTGTGATGGGTGTTGTAGAAATCAGCAGTAACAGAGATGAAATTATCCATTCCGAGGACGTAACCATTTCCGGAAAAGAAGAGCATCTCAGCATTCCGAAAGATGTAGAAGCTTATGAAATCAATGGTCCTTACTTCTTCGGTATCGCCAACAAATTTGAAGAAGTCATGCTGTTGACGAAGGATCGACCGAAAATCCGTATCATCAGAATGAGAAAGGTTCCATTCATTGACTCTACAGGTATCCATAACCTGACCAATCTCTGTGAAATGAGCCGTAAGGAAAACATTCAGATTATTCTTTCCGGAGTAAACGAAGAGGTCTATAAAGCATTGAAAAAAAGTGGTTTCACAGAAAACCTGAAAGAGGAGAATATTTGCAAGAACATTCACGAAGCAATCAAACGGGCTGAAGTTCTGCTTGAAAGTTACAAAAACCAGAAGGTTTAACCCAAAGCCCTCAGGGGGCTATTATCTCTCCTTGTTAACTGAACAGGGAACATGTCATTCAAAAGACACTCCCTAATCTATGCAAAAGGGTGCACCGATAAGCCGGTGCACCCTTTTCTGTATAAAATACCTTTATGCTAAAGTTCATCCAAATCAGCTCCATCCCGCTCCAGAATATTTGCCGCAAGCTTATCAGCAGTCTGAATAATCGTCACCAAAGGATAAAGTTTTTGCGAAGCATCAAAACAACGCTGATCTTCATAACTGTTCATATTAATACCCCAGGCTCCCATATGCCAACGAATGGCAAGCATTTCATCATCAGTCAGTGCAATTCCGTTGCAAAGCAACAGGATTACAGACTTCTCACCATGCCCCATCGGGAAATTCTTATACGAAACCTTATATCCCTCACTATCTTCCCAGATGCCTAATGCGGTCTTACGCTTCTTTATGGTGCGGAAATAAATATCACTCTTGCACACATCATGCAACAGACTGGCAATAATCACACTTTCCCGCTCTACCTCTTTGACTAGTCCGGGTTCCAGGCCGATCATTCCCTCCCAGACCATCAGAGCGGCCTTACAGGTATTCAGCGAATGTTCCACCAGTCCACCTTCCACATTCAGATGATGATTGGAAGATGCCGGAGCAGTGAAGAAGCCCATATCTTCCAGAGCAGCCAACAAATCCTCCACCCCTTCACGATTCGTAGACCGGAGCAATTCCATAAACTCTTCCTTTGCTTTCATAGTTTTCTCTTTTCTTTTTATAGGTAACAACTAAGTCACATTACTAGAGGAACAATTCCGGTTCACGTCTTTCCCGGAAGTTATCGTAAAGGAATTTGGTAAACGGTGTATCAAAAACGCGCTGTTCAAACGGACATTTCTTCACACAGGCACAACAAAGCGTACACTTCGCCGCATCTGTTTCGATTTTCCCTTCGGGTGACTTGGATATGGCGTGTACCGGACAAACGGCAATGCATTTTCCGCATAACGTACAGTTTTCCAGGCAGACCGGCGCTACCGGCGGCTGTTCTTTGGGCGCACGATAAGGAACATTTCCTTTTACCCATAAAGTTTCTTCGGAGACTCCCTGTTCCAGCTTCCGGACTGCCTTCTGTCCCAGTTCACGGGCTTTTTGCAGGTCTGAAGCATCCGGACGACCTTCCGCTACCGGCATCTGCTTGCGGCTGAAACTGTGTTCACCAATGAAAGCACCGGCTGCTATAACCTTGAGATGCAATTTTTCAGCCTCATCACGCAACTCGATCAAAGCGTCTTCATAATCCCGATTTCCGTAAACGACGGCCACAAGGGCTGGAACACCAGACGCCTGAATTCTTTGGAAACGCTGTATTGCCTGCAAAGCCACACGACCGGCATAAACAGGCGCGGCCAATACAAACAAATCCGCATCACATGCTATCGGAGAAACACTTTCATCCGTAGTCAGATCAAATTCCTTTATCTCTTTGGCTCCAGTTCCTTCTGCCAAGGCCAAAGCCACTTTTTTTGAAGTATCTGTAGGAGAAAAATATACAACACCTACTGTTTTCACTAAACTTTCCATTCTATCAGTTTTGTATTAAAGACATACAAAGATATAGCTTCCTGACCTGAAAAACAACAGAGCGGACTCTTAATCCGTCATTCTCAAAAATGCCCTGTTAAAACCGATAGCCTAGACTCAACTGCATACTGCGGTTCATAGACTTAAAATCATCATTTAAAGATTTGCGCGTTGGAAGAAAGCCATGCACATAACGGAAATTCCACTCCAAATGCTCATTAAAGGCATAACCGACGCCACCGGCTAAAGCCACATCTACCGGTTTGGTATCTTCGATACGATGTCTTTCATCCTTGTATTTTTGATATTCTCCCAACAGAAAACCGACTTGTGGACCCAGTTCGAAATATAATCCGCTGGCAAACTGAAAACGAGTCAGTATCGGTATGTTCAGATAATGAAGATTTTCTTTAGCCGTAATTTTATCTTTTTCGTCCAAAGACTCCCAAATTTCAAAGCGACAACCTTGCAGAGCATAAAGCAATTCGGTCTGCAAACTCCACTCCTCATTAAGATGATAAGTTGCAAAGCCACCTATCTGAGCTCCAACCTTGAACTTCGGATCCATAGCTTCCCATTTCATTTTACTGGCATTCAATCCGCCTTTCACTCCAAAACTCCATTGTGCCCATAACGCAGTACTGCCCAGTCCCAGACCAATCACCAGAGCAGCCAATCTTTTCAAATTCATCATAGCTTTAAATTTTATCGTTTATCCTTATAAACGGCCCATTCTTTTTATTATTGCATTTGAAAGAAAGATTCTGATTTTCCTCAAAAACTTTAGTCCGGCAAGGATTGTTTAAAAATATCTATCCTTTTCTTAAAAAGGAAAGGCTGTCACAGAAAATATCATTAATTTTGCAGTGCGATGACAAATCTGTCGCGGGGTGCCTCATAACAACGGGCTGAGAACATACCCTTATCATCTGATCCGGACAATGCCGGCGAAGAGAAAATATTTATTTTATACTTCATTATTATTTATGAGATTTATTATTCTTACCTCCATTCTCACCGGAATGGTCAGTCAGTCGTATGCCCATCATGCAACTGACCAGGATTCTATTGCAGTAAGCCGTTCTTTGGAGCGTGTGGACATTTTAGCCAATCGCGCTACACGAAAAAGCGGAACTGCCTACACGAACATCAGCAAGGAAGAACTGCAAAAAAGAAATCTGGGCAAAGACATTCCTTATTTATTAAGTCTGACTCCTTCGGCCATAACAACCAGTGATGCCGGAACCGGAATCGGTTACACCACGCTGAGAGTACGCGGCACAGACGCAACCCGCATCAATGTAACCATTAACGGAGTACCTCTCAATGATTCGGAAAGCCATTGTCTGTATTGGGTCAATGTACCGGACCTGGCCTCGTCCCTCAAGGACGTGCAGATACAACGAGGGGCCGGCACTTCGACCAACGGTGCAGGTGCTTTCGGTGCCAGCGTGAACATGCTTACCGACAATGCAGCCTTCAAGCCTTCGGCATCTTTTCAAGGTACCTACGGTTCTTTCAATACACATAAGGAGATGTTCCGTGCCACAACCGGACTGATAAACGATCACTGGACCTTTGATGCCCGGTTATCCAATATCGGGAGTGACGGATACATCGACCGAGCCTCATCCCATCTGCAGTCTTTCTTCACGCAGGGAGCTTTCTATTCGCATGCCACATCCGTAAAGCTGCTTGTCTTCGGAGGAAAAGAAAAGACCTATCATGCCTGGAACTATGCCAGCAAAGAAGAGATGAAGCAGTACGGACGTACGTTCAATTCCTGCGGAATGTATACGGACAGTAAAGGAAATATCCGCTTTTATGAAAACCAGAATGATATTTATAACCAGTTGCACAGCCAGTTGCTGATAAACCATACGTTCAACGCTTATTGGAAACTGAATGCAGCCCTGCACTACACTCACGGCGACGGCTATTATGAGGAATACAAACCGGAAAGCAATCTGACCGAATATGGTTTGCAAAGCCGTCTGGACGAACAGGGAAACCGCCTGGATGACGATCTGATCCGCCGGAAACAGATGGATAATGACTTTGCCGGCGGACTGGCGGGAATCGCTTACCGCAAAGGGCCCTGGGATATTGCTTTCGGCGGAGCTTTCAACAGATATCACGGCAAACATTTCGGAAGAGTCATCTGGGTGAAGCAATATGAAGGAGATCTGGACCCGTTGCATCCGTATTACGACAGCAAAGCATTCAAGAACGACGGAAACCTTTATCTGAAAGGCAGTTATGACATAACACCGCAACTCAGCGTATATGCCGATGTGCAATACCGACATATCAGCTATCAGATAGAGGGAGAGAATGACAAATACAATCCGGCAACCGGAAAGATGCAGGAACTGAATGTAAACGAACATTTTAATTTCTGCAATCCGAAAGCCGGACTTAACTGGGAGATCAATAAAAACAACCGACTGTATGCTTCTTTTGCAATAGCTCAGAAAGAACCGACCCGGAACAATTACACTGAGATGAAACAGAACAGACTGCCACGGCCGGAACGTCTGCTCGACTATGAACTGGGATATCAGTTCCAGAACCGGATTGCGGCCTTGGGAGCCAATCTGTATTTTATGGATTATAAGGACCAGCTGATTCTGACCGGCGAAGTCAATGAAATCGGTGAAGCTCTGACAGACAATGTACCGAAAAGCTATCGTCTGGGAGTGGAACTGACCGGAAGTCTGAAGCCTGTTGAATGGTTCCGCTGGGATCTGACTGCAACGTGGAGCCGCAACCGCATCGTGGATTTTACGGAAACACTCTACGATGAAGAGATGAATCCTTGGGTAATCCATCACGGCAACACACCGATTGCTTTCTCACCGGATTGGACGGCCAGCAACCGTTTCACGTTCTCTTACCGCCAATGGGAAGCCGCACTCTGCACTCAATATGTAGGCAGTCAGTATATGACCAATGCCGGCCAGAAAGACCAGATGCTCGATGCCTATTGTGTCAGCAATCTGGACCTGAGTTACACGTTCCACCCGCGTAAAATCAAAGAACTGGTTCTTGGTGTAAGTGTGTACAATCTGTTCAACACCCAATACGAAAATAACGGATATGCCGGAAGTTATTACGAAACCGTTAACGGGTACAAGGTGCGCCAAAGCTATGCAGGATATGCCGCCCAGGCCGGCATTCATGCCTTGGGACATGTATCCATTTCTTTCTAACATTCAAAACTGACATCTATGAATTATCTGGAACTGGCCGGTACCCTTGTGGGACTGGCCTATCTGTGGCTCGAATACAAAGCCAGCATTTATCTGTGGATAGCCAGCATCATCATGCCAGCTATCTATATTGTGGTATATTATCAGGCCGGCCTGTATGCCGACTTCGGTATCAATATCTATTATCTACTGGCATCCGTCTACGGCTGGATTGCCTGGAAATATCAAAAGAAGGGACAAGAGACAACAGAAATGCAGGAGTCGGGTATCGGACATCTTCCGCTCCGCACGCTCCCCATCCTGCTCTTTCTGTTTGCAGCATTGTTTACCGGCATCGGTTTTATTTTAGTCCGCTATACCGACAGTACAGTGCCCTGGTTTGACAGCTTTACGACAGCACTGAGTGTCATTGCCCTGTGGATGCTGGCCAAGAAATATGTGGAACAATGGCTGGCGTGGATATTGGTAGATATTGTATGCTGCGGCCTCTATTTCTACAAAGATTTATATTTTACAGCAATTCTTTACGGTTTTTACACAGTAATTGCTATCTTTGGCTTCTTGAAATGGAAACGTCTCATAAAAGTAGAACAATGAAAACAAATACCACTGAATTTATTCCGGAAGCAGTCGTCGTGGCCAACGGTGATTTCCCTTTCCGTCCGACACCGGTTCACAAACTCAAATCAGCTCCTTATGTAGCTTGCTGCGACGGAGCAGCCAACCAGTATCTGGATTCCGGTCTTGTACCTGATATTATTGTAGGCGACAGTGATTCTATTGATCCGCAATACCGACGCCTGTATGCCTCCATCATTCATCACGACCCGGATCAGGAAACCAACGACCAGACCAAGGCCATACGTTTTCTTCAGGATAAAGGATTCCGGAAAATAGCTATTGTGGGAGCAACCGGTATGCGTGAGGATCATACCTTGGGCAATATCAGTCTGCTGATGGAATATCAGAAAATGGGATTGGATGTACGTATGTATACAGATTACGGTGTCTTTATCCCAGCAGAAAATGATTGCAGCTTCACTTGCCCGATAGGCACTCAAGTTTCCATTTTCAACTTCGGAACACAAGGCATGACCGGTGAAGGCCTGAAATATCCGATCCGCGATTTTCAGAGCTGGTGGGAAGGTACTCTGAACGAAACAACCGAAGGTACCTTTACGATTCGTTGCCAAGGTCCTTATCTGGTTTATATCGGTGAGAAGAAATAAAAAGAAAGAGGTATTATAATTTTATCCCAATGACAGCTGAACACTATCATTGGGATTTTTTATATTCCGCTTTAAAGTCATTAATACAGTATTGTATTTGTTTTATTTTGGCTACAGCAAAATGTCCCGATTTTGCCCCGACGTATAAAAAGGAGCAAAACATCCTCTTTACAATAGAATAGAGTTAGAGTTGTAAAATCCATTCTTAGGACAGAAAATCAGTCGGTGGCATGGCGGAAACAGTTGTAGACATTCGCCTTTTGCTGAAACATACCATATTGCAAAATGCTACTACTGTAGCAATGGAACACCATCATCCGAACGGTAACAAGAATCAGAGAGCAAAGACTGGATGTTCACCGAATGGAAGCATGTTATTTTAGCTGATGACAATTATTATTCTTTTTGGAATGAAGGGTTATTCTAAGGAGAACGACGATGTCCCTCTGGGCGCTACCTCACAAGACCATCGGAACCATTGACGACAAGTGGAAAGCGGAATTTTGCTTGACGCAAAAGTTTTGCGAGATTTTAATAGTAAAAATACTATTATCTTCTTGTTTTTCTTTATAATTAATAGTAAAATTACTATCCTTGTAGTGCAATCAACAAGAATGGTATATGAAAATAATCAAAGCTTCAGCCATTCTGGCTACCATTCAGGCAAATGAATAGCAATTGGTTCACCAAGTAGGAATCCACCGACAATTCAAACATCCACTCCCCAAAGGTATAGTTACTGCAAATAAGAAAAGTGGTGATGTTTTGGGAAACCTACTAAAGAGCATTGAGAAGCAATCAGGATTAAAGTGCTAACTCAGAGCTTCTCGCTCAATTCTCTTTAAGATTACAAGAGTGGTTCTTTATGAACCGCTTCTAAAAAGCATTTGATATTTTATAATTTATAGTTTTGTGGTTATGGATAAATTATTAATGAATACAGCACGCACCGCAAACGGTTACAGCTGTTCTTGCGATTTATTGCCAGGCTGGATTGTTGCTTCTGAAGGCGATTTTGAAACCTTTAAAAAAGAAGTTCAAGAGAGCATTAATTTTTATGTCGCATGTGCAAAAGAAGATGGTAATCCTTATCCGGCGGTTCTTGATGGAGAATATGAATTGATCTACAAATTTGACGTTCAAAGCCTGTTACAATTCTTCCAAGGTATATTTTCTTTTTCTGCCTTACAAACGATTACAGGCATTAATCAAAAACAACTGGCTCATTATGCTGCAGGCCGGTCCAAACCAAGACCGCAACAGGCGCAAAAGATTGCAGATGGTTTGCATCGGTTAGCTCAGGAGATGATGGCAGTTACTGTTTAAATTTCAAGTGTGTCCTTTGTGACGCACTTTTTTGTTTTTAGATAGTACAAAAAATGACACGATCAAATTCATTCAAGATACCTATAATAAGGAAAAATTCGTCACTTTCGACTTTAATTTTATGGGATTATCAGAACTCCTTGAAACTTGTAAAAAGCGCTGTGATAATTGCCACGACGAATTGACTCTTTCTCTCTATGAACAATTTATGAAGGAAGCCATGTCGGCAGCACAGAAACAATAAGAATAGAAACTGACCGAAAAACGAAAAAACTTATTAAAAAAAATGGCAAATATATCATTTACCTTTCTGATGGTAGAACCTAGTGTCCCAGCCGTCAAATGAGAGGGAATAAGATATCTTTGGATGATTCATCTTTAATTATAATTTTATACGCAATATTCTTATATTGCTTTTTTTGATTATATCTTCCCAGATCTCTGCACAAACTTATACTGTGCGGAGATTACAGCTCAGGATATAGTGACCAAGGGACTGGCCGGTCTGGCTACTGCCGCACTCAAATATGCGGCAATTAAAGGTTTGTTTGCCATTGCCAAAGGTGCAGTTTCCAGTTTTGATGTCGGTGGGTACACCGGTCCGGGAGCCTGGAACCAGCCGAAAGGCGTTGTCCATTCCAATGAGTTTGTGGCCAATCGCTTTGCCGTACAGAACCCGGCAGTTCGCCCGGTTCTTGACCTCATTGACCGGGCCCAGCGAAGCAATACCATAGCCCAGCTGTCAGCTTCAGATATTGCATCGGTCGCTTCCGGAAGGATGTCTTCTTCATCGTCCCCATCACCTTCAGCTGTCACTGTCAATCCTGTTGATGCCGAGCTTTTGGCGATGCTGACTCGCATCGATAAAACAATGCAACAGGCAACAGACGCCTATAAGCAGCCATCTCCAGCCTATTGCTGGGTTGATGGTAAGGGTGGCGTGAATGAAGCACAAAGCTTGATGAGCAAAATCAAAAATAACGCAAAACGCAAATCTATATGATAGAGATTTATATTGACAACAAACCTGTTTATTCGGATTTTTCCGGAACACTGGAAATCCACGATGAGAATCCGCTTTTTACCAAGAGCGGATCCTTCTCTTACGATTTGACAATTCCCCTTTCTGAATCGCACAATGCGACACAATACCAATGGATCAACCGGATCAATTCGGATTTTGTTCCAGATGACCGTCCGGCAAGAATTGTAGAAGACGGCAAAGTAATTCTCGACGGGAAAGAAATTGTCTTGGAGAAAGATGCCCGGAATATAAAGATCCAGATTGTAGGTGGCAATAGCGAACTTAATTATTCGGGCAAACAACGCCTGAAAGAACTCGATCTGGGAGAGATTGCACCGATTACTGCAGATTGGGCTAAAGCAAGCTTGTCCGGCTCTTATGAATCTTTTCCGGGTGTCTGTTGCCCGGTCCTTCTGTCCTTGACAGAAAAGCCGAAATATCCTCAATCGCAAGTACTCAACAAGTTGGACAACCGTACAGCGGATAACTTGACTTATATGTATCCGGACAAAGATAATTTTGTTCTTCAACCTTATTTCCTGACCGTTTTCGAACGTGTGCTTACCGCCTTGGGATGGACCATCGAATCAAACGTATTACGCTCTGATGAAGTGGCCAAAAGATTGATCTGCGTGCACGGATTCCGTACACGCAAAATCAATGAGATGATTCCTAATTGGGAAATTAATACCTTTCTTTCCGAAGTTGAAAAGTTCTTCAATGTGGTTATCGTCTGCGACAGCGCTTCTCGCACGGTTTCGGTTTATCGTACCTATCAGTTCTATCAGGCTTCTTCTGAGGTTTATATCATTGACGATTCAGATCTTTTGGGTGGTGAAGATGCTTTCCGTATTAAGCTCGATGAAGACGCAGACAGTCTTCTCTATACGAATTATTATAATGTTGAGTATGATTTCCCTTCTGACTGGTATTACAACTATGCGGATATCAGTGAGGAGCTTCTTGCCAAATGTTCTTATATAGATGTCGCTTCCTATACAGCCTTGATTACTTATTCTCGACTTACATTCTATGATTTCAAGATTTTCAACGTACAGGATATGGGTGCCCAATTTATTCAGACGAGTCCCTTGCTCAATGGCGATTATACTTTGGTTAACTCATTTTCCCATGTCATCACAGACAAAGATCGAGATACCATCTCCTTTTCAATTTGCCCGGCGGAAGTTCTGGGCGTTGACCTGAAACCGGTATATGGCAACATTGGTTGTAATATTGGAGCAGCCCTTCCCTATGCCCGGAATAAAGAAATAGATACGGAGTTGCCTCCTGAAGACAATGATGCCGAGCACCAAGAAGATGATCCGAATTTAAAACGGTGGATTCTTGAAGGTATGCCGGATGAATATGACTCTTCGAATGATAACCTTTTTGTTGCCTGTTATATTGGTATTGCCAAAGTAGCCGGTGGTCTGACTGCAGATCATCCATCTTACCCTTATCAGGAACGCAGTACTTTCCCTCAATGTGTGACTTATCCATTCCTGAAGGTCTATTTCGATGCCGTAGGAGTCGAGGATCCTAACCTTATGTTTATTTATGCTCCTGTTCAGGATAATGATCTCCGGCCTAAATTAAACCTGAATCTGCCATATCGTTATGAGCAATACTACTCGCTCAATACCAAGATAGACACACAAAGAGCCTACGAAATCAGTTTTCTGGCCAAATCAAAACTTAACCCAATGGCAATCTTTAAGATTGCACATCGCAAATTCTATTGCCGGGAACTGGTCTATCAGATTGAAGAAGGAAAACGCTCCCCTTATGTGACTGGTACATTCTACCCTGCAGAATAAAAATACATATTTAGTACGAAAAAACGTATTAAATAATTTGTATAGTACGATAATTCGTACTATCTTTGTGGTGTTCAAATAAAACGAGTCACATGAAATTAGATTTAACTCAAAAAGAAGCTGACCTGATAGAATCAATCAGGAACTTCAAAAAGTCCTATCCGAATGGAGAACCGGAAATGAGATGGTACATCGAAAGGTTATTCAACGAGTTAATGGACGAAGAAATTTAACCAAGCCCCCTTCGGGGGGCTACTCTTAAAAATGCACGATTATGGAAGTTGTAGTTAAAACACCCCAAGAGACTGTAAACATGAAATCTAAAATGTCAGACATTTTAGTTTCTATATCATGGGCAGATTTATCACGTAAGTACTTTGGAAAATCCAATTCTTGGCTATACCATAAAATGGATGGTCGTGATGGAAATGGTAAACCAACAGCTTTTTCTCCGGAAGAAGCCGAACAATTAAGAGGAGCGTTGTGTGATCTTGCTGATCGCATCCGTCAAGCAGCAGACCGTATTTAATTGCCTTGGTCAGCTCGACCATATTTGAACAAATTACATGCAGGCAACATGGGAGGTGTGTCATTTCTGACACACCTTTTTTATTTTTTTATCCTCTGACATTATGTCCCATTAAAAACCATAATTAATCATTACATTTGCCGTGAAATTTATATTCTGAACCTCTGGAAAGGATTTGTGCTACTCAAGGTCTTCTTTTGCGCATCACAATCTTTCTTCAGAAGCATCCTGATGGTTTGTGAAAATCGTCAGGATGTTTTTTATAAATCTCCCTCATAATTTTTCAGTTCCGGATGTGCCCTCAGTTGCTCTTTCCGGACATATCTGTTTGTTGTTGATATGTCACTATGCCGCGCCTGATCTTTAGCAATGGTCAAGCCTACCCGGTCTATGGTATCAGTGATTCCTGTATCTTTCAGGCTGTAAAACTGGTAGCAGTCCGGCCATTTCAATGCCTTCCGCACCCGATTCCATTCTTCCCGGAATATCCGAGCGTCAGCATGCTCTTCTGACGGGCGGAAATCAGATCCAAACAAATAGTAATGCCCTGGATAAGCAAAATATCCCATATCTATCATGTGCTGCAGTACTTTGGTAGGCAAAGTGACCTTCGCATCCTTGCGGTTCTTGCTGATATCCCGGCTGACAAACATCGTCTGTTCCTTCAGACTGATATCCTCCAGCTTGATCCACGACAGTTCTCCCGGGCGTACCAGTGTGTAATAATGCACCTGGCACGCCAACAGGAAGGCCGGGTTCTTGTCGGCCAGATACTCCTGCAGAAGCTTCATATCTTCCTTCTCCAATGGTTTCCTTTTCTTGTCATATTCTGGCAACTTTTTGATTTTCTCTACGCCGGTGGCTGACACATAGCCACGATCTGTCAGCCAGCTGCAGAAACTTCCGAGCCAGTTCAGATAGTTATTCCGGGTTCTTGGACTGTTGTTCCTGTCATAGTAGACATAATCCAGAAAACCTTCTATAAAGTTTTGGTTGAATTGATACGTGTAAGTGATTGATACATCATCCTTTGTGATATATTTTTTCAGCGCGTTCAAGCGATATACGTAATCTATCTTTGTTTTGTCCTTCAGGATCTGATCACGGTGTTGCTTCTCCAGATGCCGTTCATACAGATTGATGGCATTTGTTATCAAGGTAAATGCTTTCTGTGAGGTCTGCTCATATAAAGGGTTCCAGCCGGTCTTTAGCTTGGCCGAAACCTCACAGATGAAACGGGTGGCCGCTGCATCTCTCTCTTTCGCATTATGAATATGATTGAATTTCTTCCGCAATCTCTTGAGCTTGGGTTGCCCATCGAGAACCGATTGCGGATCTAAAACGTAGAAATAGACATATTTCTCTTTGGATTTCCGATTATACACCGGTAGCCGGAATTTCTCCAGCTCTGCATAACTGATGCTTTTTCTTTTTGTTGAACACATTTTTTTAACATTGTTTGGCAATCCCAACCAATGCGATAAAACCCTACTCTGAATTTTTTTGTCCCGTTTTTGTCCCGGCACCTTTAAAATAATTATGCGTAACTTACTGACAACCAGTGAGTTACGCATTTCTTTGTTGCGGAGGCCCGACTCGAACAGACGACCTCCAGGTTATGAGCCTGGCGAGCTACCAACTGCTCCACTCCGCGATGTTAACCATCCATCAGGGATTGTTTCCTGATTTCGTTTGCAAAGGTAAGGGTTTTATTAATACCATCCAAATTTTGGAGATGTTTTTTTTATTTTTTCCTCAAAAAAATATGGCAGCTCCCTTAAATAAGACATTTTTTCCATATTTTCTCTTCTTATAAAAGCAAAAGTTTCAAATGTAATTTTTGGCATTCTAAAAAAAAGAATTTACTTTTGCATCAATTATGGCAGTTTCAAAAACAAAGCTCAAACTAGTAGAGGTTGCAAGAGTGCTTTTTGCAAAAAACGGATTGGAGGCTACGACAATGAATGACATTGCCGTAGCTTCTAAGAAAGGACGTCGCACCCTATATACGTACTTTAAAAATAAAGAAGAATTATACTATGCTGTCATTGAAACTGAGCTGGACCGACTGACTCAAAAAATGGCAGAAGTTGCCACCCGAAATATTCCCCCGGAGGAGAAACTGCTGGAACTGATTTTTGCCCATCTAAACCTGATTAAAGAAGCAGTATTTCGTAACGGCAATTTAAGAGCTGAATTTTTTCGGGACATTTGGATGGTTGAAAAAGTACGGAAGAATTTTGATCTGGCAGAAATCAATCTAATACAAAAAGTCATTACCGAAGGTATACAGCGGCAAATCTTTGAAATACCCAATGTACTCCTGGTTTCGGACATCATCCATTATTGTGTCAAAGGACTTGAAGTACCTTATATTTACGGCAGACTAGGTGAAGGACTAAATCAGGAAACCTGTAAACCAATGGTACAGGCTTTATTAAACAAGGCTTTAAAGAAATTATAAACCAAATAAATACTTTATATAATATTTAATTACAAAGATATTATGGGACTATTAACAGGAAAAACAGCTTTAATCACGGGAGCAGCCCGTGGCATTGGTAAGGCTATCGCTCTGAAATTTGCTTCTGAGGGAGCTAATATCGCATTCACAGACTTGGTAATCGATGAAAATGGTAAGGCTACCGAAGAGGAAATCGCAGCTTTGGGAGTAAAAGTAAAAGGATATGCTTCTAACGCAGCTGACTTTGCTCAATCTGCCGAAGTAGTAAATCAGGTTAAGGAAGATTTCGGTTCAATTGATATTCTGGTAAATAATGCCGGTATTACTAAGGACGGCCTGATGTTGAGAATGACTGAGGCTCAGTGGGACGCAGTAATCGGGGTTAACCTGAAATCAGCATTCAACTTCATTCATGCATGTACTCCGATTATGATGCGTCAGAAGGGTGGCTCAATCATCAATATGGCTTCTGTTGTTGGTGTACACGGTAATGCAGGACAGTGTAACTACTCTGCTTCTAAAGCAGGTATGATCGCATTGGCAAAGTCTATCGCTCAAGAAATGGGTGCCAAAGGTATCCGTGCCAACGCTATTGCACCGGGATTCATTGAAACAGCCATGACTCAGGCCTTGTCTGAAGAAGTACGCAAGGAATGGATCAAAGGTATTCCATTGCGCCGCGGAGGTACTCCGGAAGATGTGGCCAATATCGCATTGTTCCTGGCCTCTGACTTGTCTAGCTATGTATCCGGACAGGTTATCCAGGTTGACGGTGGTATGAACATGTAATTCGATGAACGTCGTTTACGAAGATAACCATATTATTCTGGTCAATAAGGCCAGTTCTGAAATCGTTCAGGGAGACAAAACCGGTGATACTCCTTTATCAGAAACCGTAAAAGAATATATTAAGAAAAAATACCATAAACCCGGTAATGTATTCTTAGGAGTAACTCATCGTTTGGACCGCCCTGTTAGCGGATTGGTTCTTTTTGCAAGAACCAGCAAAGCCTTGAGCCGCCTGAACGAAATGTTCAAGACTAAAGACATTAAAAAAACCTATTGGGCCATTGTGAAAAACCAGCCGCCGGCACCTGCCGGCGAGCTGGTGCATTGGCTGGTACGCAACGAGAAACAAAATAAATCGTATGCGTATGACCGCGAAGTCAAGGATTCCAAGAAAGCAATACTTGACTACAAAGTCATTGGGCGTTCGGAACATTATTATCTCCTAGAGATCAATTTACAGACCGGACGCCATCATCAAATCCGATGCCAGCTAGCCAAAATGGGATGCCCTATCAAAGGTGACTTAAAATACGGAGCGCAACGCAGTAATCCAGACGGAAGCATTTGCCTGCACGCCCGAAAAATTGAATTCATTCATCCAGTCTCCAAGGAAATGATGTCTTTCGAAGCCCCTGTGCCGGAATCGGTTTTATGGAAAAGTTTTCAGAAAAAATAAAATAAAAGATGCACGAAGAGTCTCTAATCTGACAAATTCGTGCATCTTTTATTTTTTACTTTATTCAAAAATTAGTCTAACGGAATAAACGTTCTATATTCTCTTGCTCCAGAATAGTAATGATCACTTTTCCGTCTGGAGTAAAATTCGGAGTCTGACAAGCAAACAAGCTATCCACCAAAGCTTCCATCTCATCATTGCTTAGTACCTGGCCTGGTACAATTGAAACATTGCGTGCCAAAGCCAAAGCCATACGATTATTTATTTCGTCTCCAATTCCGCTACCCTTATCCATTGCCGTATCAATAATATTACGGATCAGAGTCTCGGCATGCAAACCCTCCGTTCCCGAAGGAATCGCATTCAGACTATAAGTTCCTCCTCCCAGACTCTGAAGATCAAACCCCAAAGCATGCAATTCATCCTGCAAATGTTCTATCACCACAGATTCAGACGGCGACAAATGAATCATTTCAGGGAAAAGTAACCCTTGAGAAGCCATCTGACGCGCATTAATCTGCTCCAGAAAACGATCAAACAATACCCGAATATGTGCACGCTGCTGATCGATAATCATCAGACCGGATTTAACAGCAGTCATAATATAACGCCCCTTATACTGATAATGCTGAGTCGACTTATCTGAAAAGTCAGCCATATTATCATAAAGCCCTTCCTGAGGAGCCTCATCAGGCACTGAGACGTAATGATCAAATGAACCAGAAGTTTGAGATGACTCGGGATACAGATCCTCCCAATTTGAAGGAGCATAGCGATCCGACTCCGTTTTACGCTCATATGAAGGAGTCTGCGACTTAAAAGGATTAAAGTCCGGATTTATCTGAGTTACAGGACGTTCTACATCTAATTTATTCTCCTCAAAAAGTGGGATTTCCGGACGCCCCTCTGTATCAAAATCAATAGTCGGAACTGCATTAAAACGCCCTAGGGCTTCTTTTATTGCCGCAATGATAATCTGCCAGATTGCCAGTTCATTCTCAAATTTAATTTCAGTCTTTGTCGGATGAATATTCACATCGATATTAGCAGGATCAACCTCAAAATAAAGGAAATAAGAAATCTGCTCACCGGCAGGTATCAACTGATCAAAAGCCTCCATAACCGCTTTATGGAAGTACGGATGCTTCATATAACGCCCGTTCACAAAGAAATACTGATGCGCACCTTTCTTTCGGGCAGAATCCGGCTTGGCGACAAAGCCGGAAAGCTTTACCAATGTTGTTTCAACCTCAACAGAAAGCAATTGCTCGTTCAGTTTTCGCCCGAATATATTTACAATACGCTGCCGCAACGAAGACGGCATAAGCGTCAACATGGTAGAATCATTATGAGTCAGCGAGAAAGCGATATCAGGATGTACCAAAGCTACCCGCTCAAACTCTTGAAGAATATTACTTAATTCAGTCTGATTGGATTTGAGAAATTTACGACGCGCCGGAATATTAAAAAACAAGTTCTTGACGATAAAACTGCTTCCGGAAGGACAAGCTACCGGCTCTTGTCCGACAACCTTAGACGCAGCAATAGATACACTAGTACCTATCTCAGCCTCTTTCTGCCGTGTGCGTAATTCGACCTGTGCCACAGCTGCGATAGAAGCCAAAGCTTCACCACGAAACCCCATAGTAGACAAAGCAAACAAATCGCTTGCCTGACGGATTTTTGATGTTGCATGACGTTCAAAAGCCAAACGGGCATCTGTTTCCGACATACCCTTTCCATCGTCAGTAACCTGGATAGAAGTCTTGCCGGCATCCACCACAACGACGTCAATGCGCCTAGCCTCAGCATCAACCGCATTCTCAACCAATTCCTTGATAACCGAAGCAGGACGTTGAATCACCTCGCCTGCTGCAATCTGATTCGCAACCGAATCTGGTAACAGATGAATTATATCGCCCATAACTATTTTCTCCTTTCTTAAAACCTCCAACTTCCGGTCAGCAGATAATGCCACAGGAACAGGCAAGCTGCAATGATGATCAGGGCAACTCCCAGTTTCATTGGCTTCTTGCCACTTTCTTTTCTTTTTCGAAGATGCTTCGTCGCCTTGACAAATGTCCCCCGGATGTCTTCGGGATTGAATTCCTTAGGAGGAAGCATACCCAACTCACGTTTGGCACGTTCTTCGATCTCCTTCAACCGGTCCTTACGCTCATCAACATACAAATAGTTATGCTGAAAGGCTCTTGGTTTTCGTGTCTTGAATAATCCCATATTATTTTTTCTTTAAAATATCATCCAACTTTTGTAAAGGTGCCTGATGTTTATAGGAAATCTTAAGTTCGGTACCCTTCTTCTTTCCTCTCCAATGGAACACATCCATTTTATCACGGGGACGAATATAATCAAACCAGGCGAAATTCTCCAGATAAAGTTTGTCAGGAGGAATCATGCCCACAGGATACATTGTTCCAACAGCCGCGGGCATCCAGATCTTATGTACCTTGCGATCCTGCATATACATCTTCAGTTCACTGGTCTCAATATAATTCATACCAATCATCAGACTGTCGCTATCAAAAGGATAATAGTCTACAAATACATTGCCGACCACCCAGGTATAGTCCAGTTCACCATCCTTAAAATAACTATGTATCTCACGTCCAGCTACCTGGTTGTAATGTACACTGTCCACTTGCTCCACCGAAAGCGCCTGATAAAGTACCTGTAATGAATCTACGGTAGAATCATTCATAAAGATATGAATTTGTTCACCAAGCACCTGTTGCGGACCATTCCATACTATCGGATCCTTATACATACTCATACAGGAATCCTTTGTACTGTAGACTAAAGAATCACAGACAGCCTGAATATCCACACGATAGGAACGCACTTTATGATAAGCGTGCATTACCCGATAAACAGAATCCGTTTCCAGATTATAAGTAAAAATCTTAAATGTATCTGCATGCAAATACAAAGTATCTTTTTGAGAATAATCTATGGCCAAAGCACTGTCAGCAGCTTCAGAATAACCCGTATGTTCATTATAATAACAATAGTTACCAGTAAACATATTCTTGTTCAGTTCGTCTTCATAACGAATATTACCATAAGCTTTTCCAATACCGGAAGGGCTGTCATAATAAAGACTATCACCGACCAACTTTTTTCCTTTATTCGTCAAAAGAGAGCGTTCCAACAAATAGGCCTGATCTTTTTGGGTATCATAATAACCGGACTCTGAATAGATATGATTGTCGCCGCTATCAATATTCGAAGGCCCCACGATATGAGCCATGCTCGTACGTGTATTATAGTGAAGTGTATCCGAAATAATTGTAAATTTCGGATTCTCCAATTTAACGTTATAATTGAATACGGCCTCACGGGTCGTCGGGCTATATTCCCCCCAATCGGAGGTCAGAATATTATCTTTGTCAATCAGTTTTCCTCCTTCAAAAAAGTAACCCAAATCATACAGACGGTCATAATCCAGACTATCGGTATACAGCACAGAATTAACATGTTTCAATACAACATTATGACGCACTCGGGCCAACTGTTGCATACCATCGTAATAAAGCACATCACCTGTCAGAGAAAGAGTATCTCCTTGAACCATACGAACGTGCCCAAAAGCATCAAAAGAATTGTCCTGCTCATAAAAACAGGCACTGTCGCAATACATAAACACGTCATTATGGCGAAACTGTACATTACCTACCAGAATCTGTGCTCCGGGATTACGAAACTGATCATATTGCAATACATCCGCATGAAGCAGATAAATACGTGACTGAGACTCCTTCTCCTCACGCTTCTTCTCATTTTGGGCTATAACCAATAACCCAAACAGGCATAGAGTACAGAATGTCAGTAGTCTATGCCCGTTATTCTTTTTTTCTGGCTTCAATGTTTTTTTACTCATTTAATCCAACCTGGATATTGAAAATCGCAGTTTCTCCACTCTTCATTAATACGAATATAAGTGGTTTTCTGTTTGTCTATAATCCACTGCTTTATTTTCTCCTCTCTTTTTTTAGCCAAGACAATAGCTTTAAGAACCTGAAAGTCCTCCGTCATACTGGCCTTATGGGCCTTAATTCTAGATTTCAATTTAACGATGGCACACACTTCTTTCTGATTCTTCATCATAATAAATGGTTTGGATATCTCACCGGTATTCATATCAGCTACGACTTTGGCTACTTCTGCGGGTAACTCTTGCATCTCAAACCGTGATGTTCGATCCATACGGTCGCCTTCTGGACTCATCTTCAGATTAATCATGACTCCAAAATTATTACGAGTATCCTTGTCATCTGAAATAACGGCAGCAGCTTCCTCAAACGAGAACTTATCTGCGCGAATTTCTTCTGCTATAGAATCCAAGCGAGATAACGTAGCATCGATATTCTCCTGCGAAGGTTTCGGAATACGCAGAATATGACGCACCTTTATCTTGTCTCCACGCTTGTCGATCAACTGAATGATATGATAACCATATTCACTTTCCACAATTTTGGAAACCTTTTTCGGATCAGTCAGACTGAAGGCAACATTTGCAAAAGCCGGGTCCAACATAGACTTACCTACATAATCCATTTCACCCCCCTGACGAGCAGAACCGGGATCCTCTGAATAGAGGATGGCCAAGGTTGAAAAAGATGAAGAGCCGCCATTGACGCGATCCGTATAATCACGTAATTCTTCCTTTACCCGATCAATCTCGGCCTGAGAAATAATCGGCTTTAAAGTAACAATCTGAACCTCCACCTGCTCTGGAATCATAGGCAAACTGTCGGCCGGCAGATCTTTAAAATATCTGCGTACTTCTGCCGGAGTAACCTTAACATCCTCCGCCAACTTTCGGCGCATATTTTGTGCAGTAAGATAGTCCTTCATCTGATCATACAAACCTTCACGGATCTGAGTCATGGTCATGTTTTTATATTCTTCCAGTTTCTCTTTCGAACCGGCCAACATCACCCACTCATTCATCTGTGATTCCACTGCACGATTAATCTCAGCAGGACCAGCCTCTATACTATCAATAGCCGCCTGATGCAAAAAAAGCTTTTGAATAGCCAATTGTTCGGGAATAACACAATACGGATCGCCTTTAACCGGTCCTCCGGTCAAACGGGCAGCTTCTACATCAGAACGAAGGATTGCCTCATCCCCTACGACCCAAATTACCTCATCAACAACGTTGTTTTGTGCAAACAACGACATTTGCGCTCCTAATAACAATAGGAGCGCAAATGCTATCTTAATGGATTGAAAAAATTTCATCAAATAAATTTTATTGCAAGTTCTATGCGCTAATTTACATCAAAAGAATATTTAATCAGTGCTTATTAACCGTTTTTAAAACCTCTTCAAAAATTTCAACCGTATATTTCTTCCGAAGTTCTTCAATATATTCTTTTTCCTTAACAGCCTGGTAATCTGATATGACTTCATTCTTCACATCAGTCCATTTCTTCGGACCCTTAACCAGTTTGCGTCCATAAACATCGTAATAAGGATAAGTCTTGCGCTCATTTGGTTTCTTCTTTGAATCAAACACGCAATAATCAACATAAGGATTATCCCCTTCGACAAACATCTTTACCGAAGCACGTACCTGAGACAACGAATCTTTATTAAAGGTTTTACGCATAACCTTAGCCCAATCACGCTCATCCGCCTTTTTCAGAGTCTTCTTAATTTTCTTTCCAAGAGCTTCATCACGGTAAAAATACAGAACGCCATTAAAATGAGGCTTATCCCAAGCATAACGCTTTTTATTCTTACGGAAATATTTACTTAAGCCCTTCTCGTCTTTTGCAGCTTTTTGCCAAATCTCTCGAGAAGACAATTCAAAAAGCAACAAGCCATCATGATATTCCTGAATCAGATACTTCAAATCAGAATCCTGAGCGCACAAACGGTCTGTTTCCCGATCCAACACTTGTGCAACCGTCAACGATTGATTACTTGCCTGAACCATAGAATCCAAAACCTGATCAGCCAGTTTGTCCTGAAGTCCTTTACTCTCCAAATATTTCAAGATATTGGTTCTCAAAGTATCATAAGGTTCCAATTGCTTCTGCTCAAGCATCCGGACAATATGATATCCCAACGGCGACAAGAATGGCTGAGAAATCTCACCGGGTTTCAGCTTAAAGGCAACATCCTCAAATTCCTTAATTGTCTGCTTGCGAGCTAACCAAGGAAGCTCTCCACCACGTATGGAAGACATCTTGTCATCAGAAAACTTCATAGCCAGTTCACCAAAGGAGCCTCCTGACTGAATCTCCTTGTTGATAGAATCAATCTTATTTTTTGCCTTATCTATTTGGTCCTGAGATGCCTTCTGAGGTATCTGAATAAAAATATGGGCCACACGAATCAAGCCATCAGGACCTATATTCTGTTTCAACTGATCATAATACTTACGCGCTTCGGATTCTTCAACTTTTGGGTCAATTAAAAGCGAACGAATCTGTTGGTTTCGGTACATGAGAAATTCTTTCTTAAAAGAACTCAGAGTATCATAACGAGCATCCTTTGCAGCTTCTACCTTTAACTTATAATTCACAAATAATGGAACATAATCCTTGATTCCCTTAGGATCAGCTACGCCGGCACTGTTATTCTTATTATAATTATATTCGAACTCAGAACGGAGAATATTTTTTCCATTGATTTTCATTACAATGGGATCATCCTGTCCGTAGGAGGATAATCCCATTACTGTTAATGAAAATGCGATTAGCAATCTTTTCATTGATATTCGTTTATTTATTGAGGACGACTGTAATTAGGTGCCTCACTGGTAATAGTCACATCATGCGGATGACTTTCCTGTACACCAGCATTGGTTATGCGCACAAACTTGGCATTGTGCAAATCAGTAATTGTATTAGCACCACAGTATCCCATACCTGAACGCAAACCACCAATTAACTGATAAATCACTTCCTGTACAGTACCCTTGTAAGGCACACGACCGGCAATTCCTTCCGGAACCAGTTTTTTCACATCATTTACGCCAGACTGGAAGTAACGATCCTTCGAACCACACTCCATAGCTTCCAAAGATCCCATTCCACGATATGACTTAAACTTTCTACCATTAAATATAATGGTATCACCCGGAGACTCTTCTGTTCCAGCCACCAAAGAACCAATCATCACACTATATCCACCAGCGGCCAAAGCTTTCACTACATCACCAGAATAACGCAGACCACCATCAGCAATCAAAGGAACTCCAGTTCCTTCCAAAGCACTGGCTACATCATAAATGGCAGACAACTGAGGCACACCAACACCAGCAACGACACGAGTTGTACAAATTGAACCCGGACCGATACCAACCTTAACGCCGTCAGCTCCGGCTTCCACCAACATTTTAGCAGCCTCTCCTGTAGCGACATTTCCAACTACGATATCCACATCAGGGAAATGTTCCTTAGCTTCTTTTAATTTTTCAATGACATATTTAGAATGTCCGTGTGCAGTATCAATAACAATGGCATCAGCTCCGGCTTCTACCAATGCTTTCATACGTTCAAAAGTATCACCGGTCACACCTACACCAGCCGCTACTCTCAATCGTCCTTTAGCATCTTTGCATGCCATAGGCTTATCCTTTGCCTTTGTAATATCTTTATAAGTAATCAAGCCCACCAAACGGCCATCTTTATCCACCACCGGAAGCTTTTCAATCTTATGTTCCTGCAAAATCTTTGCAGCCGAAGCCAAATCAGTCTGCATGTGAGTAGTAACCAGATTCTCACTGGTCATTACTTCATCTATCAGACGAAGCGGATTCTGCTCAAAACGCAAATCACGGTTTGTAACGATACCAACCAACTTCTTATCATCATCCACAACTGGGATACCGCCAATGTGATACTCACTCATCAGATCCAATGCATCCTTAACAGTAGATCCTCTCTGAATGGTAACAGGGTCATAAATCATTCCATTCTCAGCACGTTTTACAATTGCGACCTGACGTGCCTGCTCCTCAATGGACATATTTTTATGAATTACACCAATACCTCCCTCACGCGCGATAGCAATGGCCATAGTTGACTCTGTAACCGTATCCATCGCAGCTGTTACGAACGGGATTTTCAGATCAATGTGACGAGAAAATTTGGTTGACAACTCCACAGTACGTGGTAAAACTTCAGAATAAGCGGGAACTAACAATACGTCATCGTATGTTAATCCATCCATAACGATTTTATCTGCAATAAATGATGACATAAGATATTAGGATATAAAATTATTGCGTGCAAATATATAAATTTTTTCCGACTTTTTAAATGTTGCAGACAGATTATTTCATTAAAAAAAGCATAAAAAACGTGCGGAAGAAAGTGATTCCAAGTTCACCTCTTCCGCACGCTATTTCTATAAGTTTCTTTCTAATTCTAGAACATGTACATAAAATCAGTTTGCCATTTCCGAAAGGAACTTAACTCTTACCAGACGGATTTCCTCTTCTGTATAGTCCTCACCGAGTTCATCCATAGCCTCATCCAAACTATCAGTTTCTGATTCCTTAAAATAGTCATAAATGTCAAGCATATGATCCTCGTCCATAACCTCTTCAAGGAAATAATCAATATTCAATTTGGTACCCGAGTAGACAATTGCTTCAATTTCGTCCAGCAACTCAGAGAAATCAATACCTTTGGCTAAAGCGATATCATCCAAAGCCACCTTACGGTCTATACTCTGAATAATACTTACCTTCAGTTTTGATTTATTGGCAACTGTACGCACCCGCAAATCCTCAGGACGGTCTATCTCATTTTCCTCACAGTGTCTTTTAATCAAATCACAGAACTCAGCACCGTAACGTTTTGCTTTTCCAGCTCCAACTCCAGGAATATTCTGCAATTCCTCGATATTAATCGGATAAACTGTGGCCATAGCCTCCAGCGAAGGGTCCTGAAAAATCACATATGGAGGCACATCCAACTGCTTAGACAATTTTTTCCGCAAGTCTTTCAGCATAGAAAACAGTGCAGGATCAGCAGCACCGCCGCCCTTCTGCAATACCGACTCTTCGTCTTCATCAAAATCATTATCCTCTGTGATGCTGAATGCCACCGGCTTTTTCATATACTTGCGTCCCTCATCTGTGATCTTCAGCAAACCATAATTTTCAACATCCTTTTCTATGTAACCGGCAATCATGGCCTGACGAATAACGGCATTCCATTTCTTTTCTTTTTCATCTTCACCGGCCCCAAAAAATTTCAGTTTGTCATGTTTGTGCGCTAAAATCTCCTCTGATTCGTTTCCGACTAATACATCAATTATATAATCAACCTTAAAATTCTCTTTTACAGCACTAATCACCTCCAGTGCCAATTTCAACATTTCCTTAGCTTCCACTTTTTTCTTTGGATGTAAACAGTTATCACAATTACCACAATTTTCTACCTCAAAAACTTCCCCGAAGTAATGCAATAAAAATTTACGTCTGCACACAGATGTCTCAGCATAAGCGGCCGTTTCCTGCAAGAGCTGACGACCGATATCCTGTTCGGCAACAGGTTTTCCCTCCATAAACTTTTCAAGTTTTTGAAGATCCTTCTGCGTATAGAAAGTGATACACTTACCTTCACCTCCATCGCGTCCGGCACGACCCGTTTCCTGATAATACCCTTCCAGACTCTTAGGAATATCATAATGAATCACAAAGCGCACATCCGGTTTGTCTATACCCATGCCAAATGCAATTGTAGCGACAATAACATCAATGCGCTCCATCAGAAAATCATCCTGAGTTTGTGACCTCGTTGCAGAATCCATTCCTGCATGATAAGCGCGTGCATTAATATCATTGGCCCGCAATATTTCGGCAAGTTCCTCGACTTTTTTTCGGCTCAGACAGTAAATAATACCACTCTTACCACTATTTTGCTTGATAAACTTGATAATCTCCCGATCTATATCTTTGGTTTTATTCCTTACCTCATAATAAAGATTCGGACGGTTAAAGGAACTTTTAAACTCATTTGCATGAAGCATACCCAGATTCTTTTTGATATCCCCACGCACCTTATCTGTAGCCGTAGCAGTCAAAGCAATCAAGGGAGCTGTTCCGATCTCATTTATAATCGGACGAATACGACGGTACTCGGGTCGGAAATCATGTCCCCACTCCGAAATACAATGAGCTTCATCCACAGCATAAAATGAAATCTTCACATTCTTAAGAAATTCAATATTCTCCTCCTTAGTCAGAGATTCCGGAGCTACATAAAGCAACTTAGTCTTACCGGAAAGAATATCAGATTTCACCTGATCTACCGCAGCCTTATTCAGAGAAGAGTTGATAAAATGAGCCACTCCATCTTCTGCACTGAATTGGCGTATCGCGTCCACTTGATTTTTCATCAAGGCAATTAAGGGAGAAATCACAATAGCTGTCCCCTCCATAATCAAGGAAGGCAATTGATAGCACAGCGATTTACCACCGCCCGTGGGCATTAATACAAATGTATCGTTCCCCTCTAGAAGACTACGGATAATAGCCTCCTGATCTCCCTTAAAAGTATCAAAGCCAAAATACCGTTTTAGCTGTTCGGTTAAATTGATATCTGCATTCATAACCTCAATAGTTCCTCTATGTTATCAAAGTCAAGTAAGGTTCGGCACACAACCGTCCTCCTAACAAAGTTATATACAAAACCCACATATTTGCAAATATTAGAGCAACTATTTTCCATTTTATTGCAAAAATCTTCAAGAAGAAAGTCACTTAAACCTCCGAATAACAATTTAGATTCGCCTTTTCCAGCTGCTGCTTGGCATAATCCAATGTTACAACAAATTTTTTAGCTTTTTGCGAAGGTTTTTCATACATTGCCTCCATCATAATACTTTCCATAATGGAACGCAGACCACGAGCTCCCAAATTATACTCCACGGCCTTATCTACAATATATTCCAATGTTTCCTCGGCAAACGACAATTTGATGCCATCCATAGCAAACAGTTTTATCTGCTGTTTGACAATTGAATTTTTAGGCTCCGTCAGAATATTGCGTAATGCCGTACGGTCCAAAGGATTCAAATAAGTCAATACAGGCAAACGTCCGATAATCTCAGGTATCAGACCAAAAGACTTCAAATCCTGTGGCAAGATATATTTCATCAGATTTGTTTTGTCAATATGCTGCATATTCTGTACTGAATTATATCCTACAACATGAGTGTTCAAACGCTGAGCGATTTTCTTTTCGATACCGTCGAAGGCGCCACCACAGATAAACAGGATATTACGAGTATCCACATGAATATAATCCTGATCCGGATGTTTACGTCCACCCTTTGGAGGCACATTGACCATAGAGCCTTCAAGCAATTTCAAAAGTCCCTGTTGCACACCTTCACCACTGACATCACGAGTTATGGACGGATTATCACTCTTACGGGCAATCTTATCAATCTCATCAATGAACACGATACCACGTTCAGCAGCCTCAACATCATAATCCGCAACCTGCAGCAAGCGAGAAAGAATACTTTCTACATCTTCGCCGACATAGCCAGCTTCCGTAAACACAGTAGCATCAACAATAGTAAAAGGAACATGCAACAGTTTGGCAATTGTTCGCGCCAGTAACGTTTTTCCGGTACCGGTACTACCCACCATAATAATGTTCGACTTTTCTATCTCAACACCATCATCGGTAGTATGCTGTGCCAAACGCTTGTAATGATTATAGACAGAAACTGCCAGATAACGTTTGGCATCATCTTGTCCGATTACATATTGATCCAAATATTCTTTTATCTCCTTGGGCTTAGGCAACTGATCCAGTTCAAACCCCAGGTCGTGTTCTTTTGCAGAAGCGCCCTTCAAGGCTTCCTTGGTTATCTGATAAGCCTGTTCGGCACATTCATTACAGATATATCCATTCAAACCTGTGATTAACAAACTCACGTCCTGTTCACCACGACCACAAAACGAACATACTTTTTTCATTTTCACTATGGCTTTCTCATTAACACCTGATCAATCATTCCATATTCTCTGGCTTCCTCTGCAGTCATCCAATAATCACGGTCAGAATCAGCCCATACTTTATCAAAATCAGTATGTGAGTGATTGGCTATAATCTGATACAATTCATTTTTCAGCTTCTGAATTTCGCGGGCCGTAATCTCAATATCCGAAGCCTGTCCCTGAGCTCCCCCCATAGGCTGATGAATCATTACGCGGCTATGGGTCAGTGCAGAACGCTTACCTTCCTGACCAGCCACCAAAAGAACAGCAGCCATAGAAGCAGCCATCCCCGTACAAATGGTAGCAATATCGCTAGACACAAACTGCATGGTATCATAAATACCAAGTCCTGCATAGACCGAACCACCTGGAGAATTAATGTAAATTGAAATATCCTTTCCCGGATCTACCGAATCCAAGTAAAGCAACTGAGCCTGAAGTGTATTTGCTGTATAATCGTCAATCTGAGTTCCCAAAAAGATAATACGGTCCATCATCAATCGTGAAAAGACATCCATTTGGGTAACATTGAGTTGTCTTTCTTCCAGAATATAAGGATTAAGATACTGATTCTGAGAAGAAATCACATCGTCAAGCACCATACTGTTCAGTCCTAAATGCTTTACGGCGTACTTTTTAAAATCGTTCATATATTCTATTTTTTCGTTATTCAAAAAAGGCTTCTGAGCCCTTTCGTAATGCTTAGCAAAGATACGAAAATAAGCTCAGAAGCCTATCTTTTACAGAAAGATTTTATAATAAATCACCTGAATTATTCAGAGAACATTTTGTTGAAATCCTCAACGCTAACGGTCTTGTGATTCAGCTTAACCAAGCCCTTGATAGCCTCGGCCAACTTCACCTCAATGCTTCTATTTACCAAACCGTCAATCTGCTCTTTTTTCTTCAACATTTCCTTAGCATAGTTCTCGAGAATATCCTCTGGAATATTCATCATACCATACTGAGCGAACTGCATCTTAGTCATATCCTTAGCGGCATTCAACAAATCATCCTGCTCCACCTTGATACCGAAGGCCTTAACCAACTGCTCCTTAATCAGGTGCCACTGCAACTCTTCGATGCTCTGATCGTAGTTCTTCTCAACAAAGTCCTCGCCCTTATCAGCGTTATTCAACTTCATGACACGCTTCAGGATAGCATCCGGGAATTCCAGCTTACCAACTTTTTCTGTCAGGAAGTTACGTACATCCAGCATCAGTTTGTAGTTGCTGTCAGATACCAACTGCTCTTCCAAAGTCTTCTTGATATGTGCACGGAACTCTTCTTCGTTGCTCACAACACCTTCACCCAAGATCTGGTTGAAGAACTCCTGAGTCAGTTCAGCCTCTTTGAAACGAGTAATTTCCTGAACCTGGAAGCTGAAGTCAGACTTCATCTCAGCTGCAGCCTCTTTTGAGATCTTCAACAGAGAAGAGATCTCCACATCGTGTCCCTCATAAGCCTTAAAAGGATTGAACACCAATACATCGTTTACTTTGCAATCCTTGAAGACAGCCTTCTGCTCATCGTTCTTCATATAGTCAGGCAACATGACAGCACCTTCTACCTGGATGCCACCTTCTTTTGTATTGCCATTCTCATCCAACTCAGCCAACAAGCCCTTAACCATATCTTTCTCCTGATATGAGTCAACCTTCTCATAGCTACCGCCACGCTGAGCATACATCTTAACCTGCTTTTCGATCATGTCATCGCTAACCTCGATGTCATAGTAATCCAGAGTATCATCAGCAGTCAGTTCTGCCTTAAATTCTGGAGCCAAAGCAATATCAAAAGCGAACTCAAACTCTTCCATTGTGTCGAAGTCTACCGGCTTCTGACGCTCCTCATTTGGAAGAGGCTCACCCAACATGTTGATATTATTATCTTTGATATATCCATAAAGAGACTCGCCCAGCAATTTGTTTACCTCTTCTGCTGTAACTTCCTTTCCGAAACGCTTTTTCAGCAATCCCATAGGCACCTGTCCAGCACGGAAACCAGGCATGCTGGCTTTTTTACGATAGTTTTTCAAAGCAGCATCTACTTTGCTGGCATAATCAGCTTTGTCAATCTTAATGGTAAGCACAGCGCTCACCTTGTCTACATTTTCTAATGAAATATTCATTTTTGAATTTTCTTTTATGATTTATTGTTATTAAAATTCACGTACACCCTTTGCGATGGGTCTGCAAAAATAGTCTTTATCTTTCAAAAAATCAAATAAGTAATGAAAAAACATATTTATTAAAAGAAAATAAGCACCAGTGCAATTATTCCACGGCATTCTTTTCCTTATCAATTTTTTGAAAATCCTTCATACGGAGTACAAAGCTATTTGTCAGATACTTGGCACGTACAATGTCATTCTCGGCCAACTCCTGTGGCTTACCTTGAAATAAAATCTGCCCTTCAAAAAGCAGATAAGCACGATCCGTTATACAAAGAGTCTCTTCTACATTATGGTCGGTTATAAGCACTCCGATATTCTTCTGCTTCAATTTCCATACAATATACTGAATATCTTCTACCGCAATCGGATCCACACCGGCAAACGGTTCATCCAACATGATGAATTTTGGATCTATAGCCAGACAGCGTGCTATCTCGGTGCGTCGACGCTCACCTCCAGAAAGGCGGTCACCCATATTTTTACGGACTTTCTGAAGTCGGAATTCAGAAAGCAGGTTTTCCAACTTTTCCTTTTGGTAATCCTTAGGTTTTCCTGTCAATTCGAGAACTGAAGCAATATTATCCTCAACTGTCATTTTACGGAAAACAGAAGCCTCCTGAGCCAAATAACCAATACCGGCACGTGCACGCTTATATACCGGATATTTAGTAATCTCCAGATCTCCCAGAAATATTCGTCCGGCATTTGGAACAACCAGACCTGTTGTCATATAAAATGAAGTGGTTTTTCCGGCACCATTCGGCCCCAACAGACCTACAATCTCCCCTTGTTTCACGTCAAAGGAAACATTATTCACCACGGTCCGTTTTCCATAGGTCTTCACCAGGCCTTCTGTTCTCAAAACCAACCCTTCCGAATTATTTATTTCCATATTTTTAGCCATATATTTTTTATTTCGAATGCAAAAATACGAAAATATATAGAAAAAGATTGTAATAATAAAAAACCGTTTGTATGATTGCGGTTTTTTATAGGATTTTCATTATTTTTGTAAGGAAGAATAAAGTATTTGATGATTATGTTACTTACAAAACCACTATCCACATTTGGCAAGTATCTCTTGCTCATGGGAAAAACGTTTGGAAAACCAGATCGCTGGCGCATGTTTTTCAAACAATACATCAAGGAAATGAATCAATTAGGAGTAGACTCTATCGGCATTGTCTTGCTGATTTCCTTTTTTATCGGTGCTGTAATTTGTATTCAAATCAAATTAAATATCCAAAGTCCGTGGATGCCACGTTTTGTTACAGGCTATACGACACGTGAAATCATGCTTTTGGAGTTCTCCTCTTCCATTATGTGTCTCATCCTTGCGGGAAAAGTAGGTTCTAACATTGCATCTGAAATCGGTACGATGAGAGTCACCCAACAAATTGATGCACTAGACATTATGGGAGTAAATTCTGCGAATTTCCTAATCATGCCCAAGATCATCGGCATGATGACCATGATCCCAATCCTTGTCGCATTCAGTATTTTTGCCGGTTTTGTCGGAGCCTATGCAACATCAGTCATCGGCCATGTCATAACCATTGAAGATCTCACCTTAGGTTTACAACATGAATTCAAAGAATGGTACGTATGGATGGGATTTATCAAATCCATCTTTTTTGCCTTTATTATTGCCAGCGTTTCGGCTTTTTACGGATATAGTGTTGAAGGCGGATCCGTAGAAGTAGGAAAAGCCAGTACCAATTCGGTTGTAAGCAGCAGTGTGCTGATTCTATTCGCTGATGTTTTTTTAACTCAACTTCTTTCATAAACCATCATGATAGAAATCAATTCCCTATATAAGTCTTTTGACGACAAAGAAGTCTTGAAAGGCATCAATGCTGTTTTTGAAAACGGCAAAACAAACCTGATTATCGGTCAGAGCGGTTCAGGAAAGACCGTTCTGATGAAATGCATTGTCGGTCTGTTACTTCCGACAAGCGGTAATATTCTCTATGACGGACGCAACTACGTAGTCATGGGCAAAAAAGAAAAAATGCAAATCCGACGAGAAATGGGCATGATTTTCCAAAGTGCAGCCTTATTTGATTCCATGACGGTATTGGAAAACGTTATGTTCCCACTTGATATGTTCTCTAACGACACACTTAGCGAACGTATCAAACGTGCTCGTTTCTGCTTAGACAGGGTAAATCTGATCGATGCTCAAAAGAAATATCCGGGAGAAATCAGTGGCGGTATGCAAAAACGAGTGGCAATAGCCCGCGCCATAGCCTTGAATCCGCAATATTTGTTCTGTGATGAACCGAACTCCGGACTGGATCCGAAAACCTCTATTGTTATCGATGAACTGATTCACGACATTACGGAAGAATTTAACATGACTACCATCATCAACACGCACGATATGAATTCTGTCATGGGAATCGGTGACAATATTGTTTATCTATGCGAAGGTCACAAGGAATGGCAAGGAACCAAAAATGACATCATGCATTCTACCAACGAAAAGTTGAATAGCTTCATCTTTGCCTCAGACCTGTTCCGCAAAGTCAAAGAAGCGAATCAATAACAATCTCTAAAAGAATATTAATTGAGATCAGAATCACTTCGGAAACAATGCTTTCAGCTTAACCAAAGGATAAAAAACAATATGTTACTTTCAATCATTATCCCTATATACAATGTCGAAAAATACATTGACGGAACCTTAAGAAGTATCTACTCACAACTCGGCAATCATATCTCTGACATTGAGATTATTATGGTCAATGATGGCAGTAGCGACCAGTCTGCTGCAATTGCAACCCAATATTACGATCAATACCAGTCTATTACACAACTCATTCATCAAAACAACATGGGACTGAGCTGTGCCAGAAACACCGGGTTAAAAGCAGCCCAAGGGCAATACATCTGGTTCGTTGACAGCGACGACAGCATCGAATCCGATAGTCTCAGCAAGATCATAAAATATATAAAAGAATACCATGCAGACATACTTGCCTTTGATATGCTTCGTATAAAAGAAAAAAATCAAAAAATCAAATATGTCTCTATTTTCCATCGAAAATACAATCATTATCTGTATTGCAAGAAATTAAACAGATTCCAACTTGTCAGTAAAATCAGAGAAACTCCAGTTCAGAAATTTATATTCCGTCATAGTTTCTTAAAAGAAAACCAACTGACGTTTTACCCGGGAATCTTTCATGAAGATAATGAGTATATGGTTCGGTGTCTTTTTCATGCAAAAACAATTATTCCGATTCCTTATGCTCCATACCGTTATTTAGCCAGGAGCAGTGGAAGCATTACAAGCAGTAAAAATCCCAAAAGAATCAAAGACTTATTGCTGATTATGCAGATTCACAACTCCTATAAAGAAACACATTGTGTGAAATATAAAGACAAAGCCTTTTTTGATTATTATAATTTTCGGGCTGTACACAGACTGTTAAAAAACAATTTATTCAAAGAATACAAAGACACTGTCGGTTACGATAAAAAAGAATTCAAGAATATTCTGATTAAAGGATTACGCGCATCTGCCCACTTCGTTTTATGGTATAGCATAATAGAATGTTTCATCGACTTATATAAAAACAAATAGAAGTATGTCTATCAAATCAATCAGAAAAAAAATAAAGCGGACTTACAAAAATGCGATAGCAGATATTAAATATATAATTTTTTCCAATCTATTTAAATCTGTCAAAGTAAAAAAAAATCGGATTGTATTTAATAACTTCAACGGGAAAGATTTTGGCGATAATCCCAAATATATTGCAGAAGAAATCATCAGACAACAGCTACCTTATGAGTTATATTGGGTCACCAAGAAAAAAGCCATTCATTTACCCAAAGAAATCAAACAGATAAAAGTCGGAAGTCTAAAAGAAGCATATATTTATGCGACTTCCTCCATCATCATCTGTAACACCAAGCAAAGATTACCTTTCAAAAAGAAAAAAGACCAATATTATATCCAAACCTGGCATGGAGCTTTTCCGTTAAAACTTATTGAAGGAGAAGCAGAACATCTATTGCCACAAAGATACGTCCAACAAAGTATCGAAGATTCTAAAATCACCGACCTGATACTCTCCGGTAGCGGAATCCTGAGTAAAGTAATCAAAGAATCATTCTGGTATCAGGGCGATATCCTTGAATGCGGATCACCAAGAGATGACATTTATTTCAATCAAACATCTGAAAGCATAAAGCAAATCAAGACTAGACTTCAAATTCCGCTAAACAAAAAAATTGTGATGTATGCGCCCACATTTAGAGACAACCGAAAAACAGACATGTATAATCTTGATTTTAAGCAAATACTGAAGGCATTAAATCAAAAAACCGGTGAAGAGTGGATTTTTATTGTCCGTCTGCATCCCAATATCAGTACACGCGATCACATATTCTCCTATTCGGAAAATATCATAAATGGAAGCCGATACTCCGACCCGCAAGAGTTATTCCTATTATCAGATTTTCTCATTACAGACTACTCTTCTGTAATGATGGATTTTGGAATCATGGAAAAACCTGTTATTCTATATACACCTGATCTAGAGGAATATAAAAAGAGTAGAGGAATAAGACCGATTTTCAATCAACTACCATTCCCCTATGCCCATACAAATGCCGAACTTATTCAAATGATTCTGCATTTTAATGAGAATGATTATCTGAATAAATTAAATCATTTCATAGAAGAAGATTATAAAAACTTTTCCTATGGAGATGCATCCCAACAAGTAGTAAAGAAAATCAAAGAGTTTATCGAAAACCTCAATTGAAATAAAAGCCATTAAGAGACAGCTCAAGGAATCAGAAATAATCCAACATAATAACTGTTTTCCATCTTTGTAGGGTAAAAGAAAAGTAAAAACGAACAAGGATCATTAAAAAGAAAATGAAAAAAGTCATCACATATGGAACATACGACCTTCTACATGAGGGACATATAAACCTACTCCGTAGAGCAAAAGCTCTTGGAGATTATCTGATTGTTGGAGTCACATCTGATTCTTTTGATAAAGAGCGTGGTAAACTGAACGTACGCAACAATGTGCTGGAACGTATTGAGGCAGTTAAGAAAACTGGATTTGCGGATGAAATTATCATAGAAGACTACATTGGACAAAAAATCGATGATATCCAAAAATACAATGTAGATATTTTTGCTATAGGTTCAGATTGGGAAGGTAAATTTGACTATTTGAACGAATATTGTAAGGTTGTTTATTTACCTCGTACAGAAGGTATTTCCAGTACACAACTACGTGCAGAGAGTCAAACTATTCTCAAAATAGGAATCGTAGGTTCTGGACGTATTGCCCCCCGTTTCTTAAATGAAAGCCAATATGTAAGCGGAGTTCATGTTGTATCTGTTTATAATCCGAATGTTGAAGAAGCGACTTTATTTGCAACAAAGCATAAACTCCAGGCATATACCGACTATAATGCATTCCTGAAGAATGTCGATGCAGTTTATGTAGCATCTCCCCATATAAGCCACTATGATTATTCAAAACAAGCACTGCTTGCAGGAAAACATGTTCTATGCGAAATTCCATTCGTTTTAAAGAAACAAGAAGCATCAGATCTTTATGAAATTGCCAAACAAAAAAATCTGGTAATATTAGAAGCAAACAAAACGGCTTTCTGTCCGGCTTGGAATCATCTTCTAGTACTCGTAAAAAGCGGTATGATAGGTGACGTTGTTGACGTAAAAGCCTCTCTCTCTAAATTGATGCCGGAAACAAATCTACGTGAATTCAATGTCAGCGAAGCAGGTGGTTCTGTTACAGAGTTGGCACCACTTTGTCTGATGGCAATCATAAAACTGCTAGGAAAAAATTATGTGGATGTCAAATTCTATAGTAAAATAAAGAATAAAGTTGATATCTTCACCAGCGGTCATTTGATTTATGATAGCGCTGTAGCCTCGTTTACCTTAGGTCTTGGAGTAAAAACAGAAGGCAATCTGGTTGTTTCCGGCACTAAAGGATATATCCTTGTGCCATCTCCCTGGTGGCTGACTAATTTCTTTGAGGTACGCTATGAGGATCAGAACAAAAATAAAAAATATTTTTATAGTTATGATGGAGACGGATTACGCTATGAGATACAAGAGTTTGCGTCTATGATTTTCAACAAACGCATCAGCAGTTTCCATCTATACAGGAATGAATCCATAGCCATAACAGAAATCATTGAAAAGTTTCTGAATAAGGAACATACAACCTTGCTAAAATAATGAAATTAAATCTTATCTATATTTTCAACGAACAATATATATGAAAACAGCAATCGTTACCGGAGGTACTAAGGGGATCGGAAAGTCCATTGTTGTAGAACTATTAAAACAAGATTATTTTGTGTGGACAAATTATGCAAACGATGATAAAGCTGCAGAAGATGCAAGTAAAGACTTTCAAAAGATTAGTTCACACTATAAAATAATTAAAGCAGATCAAAGCCAAAAAAAATCTTTTTATCAGTTCATAAAGGAAATAAGAGAAAATAGCAAAGCTATAAACTGCATCATTGGCAATACAGGACTCACAGTTAGAAAGAAAAACTTTGAAATCACTGATGATGACTGGGAAAAAGTAATGTTTGCAACAGTGAACTCTCATTTTTATTTAATCAGGGATTTACATACTCTTATCGAAAACAATTCCCGCATTGTTTTTATCGGTTCAATGCTTGGTATCTTGCCTCATGCCACCTCACTCCCTTATGGAGTAAGCAAAGCGGCTCTTCATGCCTTAGGAAAAAATCTGGTAAAAGAGTTTGAGGGCACAGGAACAACGGTCAACATTATCGCCCCAGGCTTTGTTGAAACGGAATGGCAAAAAAACAAACCATTAGAAATAAGAAACAATATATACCAAAAAACTGCAATTAAACGATTTGCGACTCCCAAAGAGGTTGCGGATACAGTAATGTTTTGCATCAACAATTCCTATATTAATGGAAGCGTATTGGAAATCAACGGAGGATACAGTTTTAAATAACAACAAATAGATACTTACACATTCTAGAATAAAGAAAAGAAAGACTATAACAGAAAGCCATTGGAATAAAACCAAAGATTTCCCAACCTTCAGATTTCATATGTGATTCTTTATCTGCAAATTGAATTTTCTTTATTTTTTTAGTAACTTTGTGTTTGTATCAGCCCGATTTCAGAAGACTTGCTTGCTTCGGGCCGATCGCAAGATGTTAGTCATCATGTAAGAATCTCAACATTCTGTCGAGATAAAATAGCCATCCATGCAAAATGAAAACAAATTCGATTGAGTCCAAGACAAAAGTCATTGTATCGCTGACATCATTCCCTGCAGCGATACCCTATGCAATCTATGCCATTCAGTCTGTTTTAAAAGGTTCAGTCCTTCCCGATAAGATAATTCTGTACCTGACCTTCTCTCAGTTTGGTGAGAAAGGTATTCCGGAAAAGTTAAAGAAACTTTCCGAAGACTACCCCATTTTCGAAATCAGAAACTATGATCAGGACATTCGATCATATAGAAAATTAATTCCTGCATTAAACGATTTCCCCGATGCAGTAATTGTAACTATCGATGATGATGTTCTTTATCATCGACATATGTTGCGTGATCTACTTCGCTTGCATAAACAAATCCCTCATGCAGTCTTGGCCCACAGAGCCAAACTCATGAAACCTGATGCTCCTTATCGTACCTGGAAAAAATACAGATGGTATCATTTTCTGTTCAAAAAGATTCATGCAGACTACAGAAACATACCAACAGGAGTGGGTGGTGTTCTCTATCCGCCTGGATCCTTAAAAAAGGAAATGCTTGGAGTTAATCTGTTTACCCAAATAGCACCTACTACAGACGATATTTGGTTTTGGGCAGCTGCCGTCGCCAACGACACTCCAATTATACCGGTGCCCTTCGGCTATAACAAACCCAAAGGGCTGAAAAAACCAAAGGAATTATCCCTAAAAACCACTAATTTCAAAGCAGGTACAGACAGAAATGCTCACGCTTTAAAAGAAATCCTGAGAAATTTCCCGGAAATTGGAGAAAAGATTGGTTACCCGTCTCATACACCATCTTGAAAACATATCTTACAATTTCTCGGTATGATATTATTAAAATTCTAAAATTACTCAAAACTAGAATCAGACATGGAAAAGAATCCGATAGAAGTAGATCTGGTATATCTATGGGTTAACGGCAACGATCCCCAATGGCAAGCAAAATATAATGCTTTTATAGGAAAAACGACCAAGGATTTATCCTTGAATTGTAAAGGGCGGTATGCTGATAATGATGAACTAAAGTATAGTTTGAGATCAATAAGTTTATATGCTCCCTGGGTTCATAAAATATTTATTGTTACAGACAACCAGATTCCGGAATGGTTAGATACAACCAATCCTAAAATCCAGATTGTCGACCACAAAGATATTATGCCAGAAGAAAGCTTGCCATGTTTCAATTCCAGTCTGATTGAACATTTTTTGTATAAAATTCCGGGATTGGCTGAGCATTTTTTATTCTCTAATGATGATATGTACCTTAATAAACCCGTAACTCCAATTGACTTTTTTACCTCAGAAGGCTTACCTATTATCAGGCTGACACGAAAACCATTACGAAAAATAAGATGGTTCATTCGAGAAAACATATTAAAAAAACCGTTGAAGAATCATCGTAAAATGATTGACCACTCTACACGAATCGTAGAAAAACTTTATGGTGTCTATTATACAGGCCTACCACATCATAACATAGACGCATATCTGAAAAGTGATTATCAAAAAGGAGTAGAAGTAACATTACGCGATGAATGTGCTGCAAATAATAAAAATCATTTGCGCAGCAATGATGATATTCATCGGAGCGTATTGTCTTATCTTTCATTAGCAGAAAAACGAGGTGTAAGACGTTATGTAAATGGAAAAGAATCTTTTTATGTTAACATTCAAAAGAAGAAGGATTATCAGAAACTTGAAGAGAACTATCCTTTATTTTTCTGCATGAATGATTCCGAAGATGCAACAGATGACGACCGTAAAACAGCCAAAGAGTTCCTGGAAAAGAAATTTCCACAAAAATCAGAATTTGAAAAATAAATATTTTTATTTTCATGAATAACTGCAATAATAAAGAAGTCGACTTAGTTTACCTGTGGGTAGACGGTAATGATCCTACATGGCAAGAAAAACGAAATGCCTGCATCGGAAAGCCCAAAGACGAATCAGGAGTTAACTGTGCCGGAAGATATGCCAACCATGATGAATTGAAATTCAGCTTGCGTTCCATTGAAAAATATGCTCCATGGATACATAAGATTTTTATTGTAACCGATCATCAGGTACCGGCCTGGTTAGACTTGTCTCACCCCAAAATAAAAATTATCGATCATCAGGATATTATGCCCAAAGACTGTCTGCCCTGCTTTAATTCTGCTCTGATCGAACATTTTATCTATCGGATCCCAAATCTGGCAGAACATTTCATCTATGCCAATGACGACATGCTTATCAATCGTCCGGTAACTCCTGAGTCGTTTTTTGCAAAAGACGGTTTACCTATTGTCCGTCTCAACCGCAGACCTTTCAGAAGATGGACCCTACTATTTAAAGAAAAGGTATTGAAAAAGCCTCTGAGCAACTATAATATTACCATTCGGAATTCAGCCGAACTGGTCTACAAAAAATACGGCATCTACTTTAATGGTAAAACCCATCATAATATAGATGCTTATTTAAAAAGCACCTACCAATACACAAATGAGATTTTCAAGAATGAGATTGCAGCAACGTATTCCAATCATGTGCGTAGCGCAAACGATATACAGCGCAACATTTATTCTTATGTAGCATTGGCAGAAAAACGCGCACATCTGAAATATGTCAATCAAAGAACTTCCTTTCGACTTCATATCGACAATGATGGAAACTACCGAAAACTGGAAAAATATAACCCACTTCTATTCTGCATGAACGATTCAGAATTTGCACATGACTGTGACCGGGAGAAAGCTGCAGCCTTTCTAGAAAAGCGTTTCCCTCAAAAATCACAGTTTGAGAAGTAAACGTCACGCATCCTCAATATCATTAAGATCATATTGAGTAAAGTATTCCGGTTTGACTGTCTTCTGAGTACCACTGGCTCTTCCGCGAAGTTGTTTTTCCAGAAACTCCTCATATGATTTTACTGCATAATGATTTATACGGATTACATCCTGTTGCGGTATACGATCACGAAAACCTTTTTTCAACGGGTTACCATGAGAATCGGCCGACAAACCAGATATACGAGCCGCCTCATGGCAACCCGTCATCGTACAGACCCGTTTCGGATCAACAATACTTTTTACATGAGTATTTACTTTATGTTCCGGAAGAGAGTGATATCGGAACCGTTCCATCACTCCGCCCGGTTCACGTTTTTTTGCTCCTCCACTGCCATAAACCAGCCAATTGATTTCCACTGAAGAATACTGTTCCATACGATGCAAAAACTCTGGTATCGTATGGTCTTTAATTGGTACAATAAACTCATCTAAATCAATGACAGCAATCCAACGTGCTTCTGTACGGTGTTTGTCAAAACAATCATCATAAACAGCCAGCTGCTGCCGTTCTCCAGGCCAGTAACAATACTCCACGATTCCGGAGCGGATATAGGGTAAAAGCACTTCCTTAGTATTGTCTGTACTCTCATTATCATAAATATAGAATTTCTCTACCCCTTGCTTCCGATGCCATTCAATCCACTCCTGAAAATAAGGACCTTCATCCTTTGCTATAGCACAAACAGCAAGATAATATAATGGAACTGTTTGATCGTGCCTCATCCTGAACTTCAATTTAATAGCCTTCCAAAGCCCATAACGAAGAATGCCACGCCATTTATTGCGCGTCATCTTATGAGGGATAATCCCAGCTATTATTTCGGCTGCAACTTTATTCATTGATATTCCGTTTAATATCTCAAAAACATCTATAGTTCAAAGCTGGATTTCTCTGGAAGAATGCTTTCAAATGCATTCTTGATTTCCTCCATGACCTGTTCATAATGACGGATATGTACATTGTCATTCAAACAGATCAAAGAATAAGACTGTTCATAAATTGCTCTAATGGCTTTCTTCGGCCTGAGCATAAGTGGAAACATCTTTGTATCTTTATAGGTATTGTAAGGTTCAAAGTTTCCGCTACAGATCTGCCAGGTGCGGAACAGTTCCGGTGTATAATCATTTAAAGCACGGAACTTATTCACCGAGGTCTCTGTCAACTCTTTACCAGCTACCTTCCACACCTCCTCAAAAGTACTCTTCAGATAAGGTTGTGCATTATGAGGAGTGCGTAAAGTTATAAACTTATTATATGGTTTTAAAATATAATTCCAACGGGCTTTTGAACCATAACTTTTATGAAACCATTTGTCATGGTCACGCTTCATGACCTCTTTTTTATCAAAATGGCGGTTTATGATCCTCAAATTATTTTTTATTCTTTTGTACCACTGTGACCAGGAAGGATTATACAGAAACGTAGCAATATCACAAGGTAAACCATTTTTAAAGAAACGTTCCATCCTTATTTGGTTGATAATATAGAAATCGTCATTGAAATAAACAAAATGCTCGGAAAGACCGGGTATCCGATGTATGTACCGTTCAATGACAACTGAATTATAAGTAGGCAAAAATTCTTCAGGAATATAATCTTTATGACTTACTAAATTCAACTTTGGATTATTCTCATCCAACCATTCTGGCTTCTGCCCGCTTGTAACAAAGTGTATTTTATGTACCCAAGGAGCAAACTTTTCCACTCCCCGGAACCAATATTTCAGAAAGCCGTAATCGCGAAAACGGGCTTTGGAAACACCATTCTTCGTATTCTCTTTTTTTCCGGAGTATTTAGCAAACTCTGCCTGCCATTTTGGATCATCCATGTTCACCCATGTAATGACAAAATCTATATTCATATTCAATCGTTTTTTCTAATTATACATTAATATTTCACTCATTCAGTTTCTTTGCATGCTTAAAACGCCGGTGCGTCCATAAATATAATTCAGGATGCTCCTGAATGACCTGCTCCAACATCCGATAGTAAATAGAAGTTAGCTCAAAATCAGGTAATGATTGAGGATCTTCGTGCATCCGAACTAAATCAGCTTCATAGAAGCCTCTTTTTATACGTTTTACACGGACAAACCAAGCATCATAACCATAATGTTTGGTTATTTTCTCAGAACCGACCAATACCGGAACAGAATGATTCAAAAAAGGTAAAAAATAACGTACTTCCTTCTTTCTTGGTGACTGATCAGCAATAAAGCCTATAACACAAACCCGATTAGCCTTATGCTGTTCATTAACATACCTTGCGGTTTTCCTCATTTCCACGCATTTAGCTCCCATGCGTTCTCGATTAAACATCATCAATCGATCCATACAGGCATTACGCAACTGATGATAAATCTGAGCGGAAGTGATTCCTTCTATAAAATGTAAAGGAATGGAAGAACACCATTCCCAATTACCATAATGCCCTAAGTAAAGGGATATAGATTTTCCGCTTCGTAAAATGTCATTAAAGGCGTCTGTATTGGTAAATTTCATCCTACGCTTCATCTCCTTTCGGGAGATTGTTGCTAATTTACACGTTTCAAGTAAATTGTCCGCAAAATACCGATAAAACTTTTTCTCGATACCAATGATTTCTTCTCCACTCTTTTCAGGAAAAGACTCCGTAATATTCTTTCGGACAATGGTTCTACGATACCGAAGTACGTAATAAATGATATAGAATAAACAATCTGAAAATATATAAAGCAGCCAGAATGGAATCTTAGAAAAAACCTTTAACAGAAAAAAGGAAAGATGATACATCATAACTTCTATTTTTTATACTTTTCCTATATTACTCCAACACAAACATGCAATCTTAAATCATGCGTCCTACTAAAGTTCATGTCTGAATTATACTGAAAAGTCCCCAATAATAAATGATTACTAAAGACAAAGTTACTGTTTTTTTTTTTATGTCGGGCCATTTCCGTTCATTTTTGATAACAGAGAAAAAAGAACAAACAGATATAAGATCTGTTTTAAGATATTCAATAAAAAAACAAACAACAAGGGAAACAAAACATTTCACAGCATAAAACATATTTCATGAATAGTTCATTATCAGATTTATTTTTAAATAGAACAAAAAAGACATCTCTTCAAGATTTCCATTTTGAAGAGATGTTATAAACTGAATTCTTGCATATCTCAATAATTTATACTAATCTTGCATGAAACAAGACACATAGATATTTTTAAATATCAAAAATCTGAAGTGTTTCATTTACCAACATCTAAATATTTTAACTTGATCCAAGTTAGAAAAAATAAAAAATAATAGAATATGTGCACACAAAACCGACCAATGATTTCTATAATCATTCCTGTTTTTAATGCTGAAGCATATTTATATCGTTGTTTAAAAAGTATTCAAGAGCAGACAAACAAAAATTTTGAGGTTATAATCATTGACGATGGCAGTACGGATCAGTCTATCAACATTTGTCAGGAGTTCACAGAAAAAGACAATCGTTTCAAAGTTTATCAGAAAGAAAACGGAGGAGTAAGTTCCGCCAGAAATATGGGGCTTAATCATGCCATAGGAGATTTCATATTCTTTGCCGACGCAGATGACTGGATATCTCCTGATTTTTTAAATATGACTGAGGAAGAACAAAAATACGATATCATACAAAAATCTTACGCTAAAGAGTATTCCCATCGCCCTGCAAAATATTATAGCATTCACAAAGCATGGAGCACACACAAAAAAGAAGAAATACTCCGTTTTTTTGTATCCAAACGCACCAGCGCACTATGGGATAAAATTATTTCTCGGCGCTTGATTCATAATTTGTTTTTCAATGAGAACATTCATATCGGAGAAGACTTTATCTTTTTCATATCTTTAATTCAAATAGCCCAAAACTATATTTTATCCCCTATCGGATGCTACCATTATAATATACATCAAGGATCTTCCATTCAAAAAATAAAGACGGTACCGTCCAAAAGTATAACACACTACTTCTCACTTATGGATAAAATGGAAAAGGTCTCAAAAGATCATACACTATTTATAAATCTGATCGCACAATTTAATCTGATACAACTTTACCAACGCAAAAAATACATGGATCTTAGGGAAAAAGAAAAACTCAAAAAGATCTTTTTATCCATAAAAAGTAAAGACCTCAAATATCTCAACAACAAATGGAAATTCAAATTTCTGTCCAAAAAATATTCGTTTATCCTATTTAACTAATTGATCCACAAATACAAAGTTGATTCTTACACACAAAAATCTGGTTCATCCGACATTTCGCGTGATAGTTGTTAATTAACGAAGAAAACCGCTGAA
>OKWR01000453.1_pt1 | contig 45375 bp, 36 predicted proteins | sample 1607101 | NCBI WGS metagenome assembly OKWR01 (sample SAMN04414076, study PRJEB24778) | human gut metagenome | material: faecal | host: Homo sapiens
TTCATTTATCTAATTTTCTAAAACAAGGAATCAGAGTTCAACTACTGATTCGCATAAATTATAAAAATATCCATTATGATAAAAAATACCCAATTAACAATCAATGACCTGCCTGCTGATGTTGTAGAACAAATGAAAAAAGGCATCCGAGAAGAACCTCAGATGCAGGTATTGCTACAAAAGAAAAGCCAGGCCCTAAAAGATTATAATTATGTTGAAGTTTCCCGTTTGGCAAAACTGATCAAAGAAGTTGAGACAAGAGTTATAAATAACTATTTAGCCAATTATAAAGGTCAGTCCGAACGCATGAACACTCTCATGGCAGATATGTCTGATGAAGATAGGGAAAATATGAACATCTATACTAATGCTATTATTTTCCTCTGTGATATGATTGAAATACTATCATCTGATTCTGATCAAATACTCAAAAAATATCATCCAGACTACAATATAGAGATGTTCAATAAAATCATTCAAGTCGGAGAAGAGGCAAAAAACCATATTAAGTTCATGTCTGAAAACACTGATATGATTTATCAGATATCCTTTGCTAATGGAGCAGATGACATATCTGAGCTTCTAATGAATAAAGTAAAAGCATTCATTAGAAAGCTCCGTTGCAAAACAGAAGTATTAACCAAAGAATAATATATAAACATTATGCCAAAAGAAACTGTATTCACTAACCTGTTAGCCCATCTATTCGGGCACAAGTACTACGCAAACATCATCAACACGCGTGGCACAGATAGAATCGAAATATCATCCTTTATCTTTGCGTCTTCGGAAGATGCCCAAAGACACAAGGAGCAATTATTAACCACACGCTCATTTATCCACATTGAGACTGTATCATTCCGGTCATTTAAAGACTACAAATGTCACAAGATTAATAGATAAATAAAGTATTACCTCATATAGAACTATGTTTGCTTTATGATTCACAAAATAATAAATTGGTTCAAGTTGCGTCGGCATTTCTATATCATTGCCGACGCTTCAGATAATTCCATGACAATAAACCAGGAATTATATAAGGCAATGGATGTAGAAGACGCAGAAGACATACGCATTTTCGTGTTTCGCGTAGAAGACAGTTTCGGATTTATAATAAATAGTGAAGAAACAAAAAATGATAATGCCCACTACTCTACCCTACAATACAACAGTAAGCACAAGTCAATCGGATTTGAAACACTTAACCCGACAGTCAATAGAATGTTTTACGACTTCAAACTACCTGGAACGATAACTAAGTGCAAGCTATCTGTTACGAAAGAGAGAGTAAAAGGACGTACATACTTTAAAATTCATAAGCCATATGTGTAGCCTGCTAGACACCCACCGTCGTCCTGATATTATTTTCCGACCAAACGGAAGAATTGACATTACAGCCAGAGTCACTACTCTACTGTCATTAAAACCAGGAGATGCAATTAATGTATGGAAGGAAGAAGATGAATATTATCTTTACGTTGCCCGGCGATCAGCAGATGCCAACTCCCGTGCAATCTGTCGAGAGGTAAATAAGGGCAGCAACTACCTACGAGTCTGGTCTACTCCGCTAGCCTCAGCCATAATCAAACTTTCCGGAAAGAAAGAAGCACATCTTACAGTTGGGGAATCGGTAAATCTACCGATGTTTGGAAAAGCGATTCATCTTATCACCCGAAATAATTTATACCAATCATGATACAAGAAATTAAATATTCAGGAATAACCAGTAGTCCATCCGAGTATGATTGTCCGAACGGAGACATCTCTTCAATGATGAATCTTGTTAATGAGAATGGCAACCTGGTTCCGGTAACTCCACCGGAAATTCTTTTCACGCTTGAAAACGGACAAAAAGTATTGTATATTCATAAGACATCCGATTATTGCAACTATATTGTATATGATACCCAAGAAGGAGAAAAGAATGGAAAAATATGCTTTTTCACAGATGATGTAACTAATCTAAAGGACATTACTACAATTTCCAACAGAGAACTATATCAAATAAACTCAATTGGAAATACTTTAGTAATACTTACTAATGAAGGAATAATATACGCCTTATACAAATCAGGTAATTATGTTATTATGGGAGACAAACCTGAATTCCCCTCCATTTCTTTCAGATTACAAGGAAGTGTAAAGAGTTCTGGAGGACTAACTTCCAATTTTTCAGCAGGAGGTGTATTTCCCGGGGTTTTTAATAGCTACATTCTATCAGACGAAGCAGCCCAAGCGACACAAAATGTCATATTTGCATATATAAATTCAGACTCAGCAAACATCAAGAATCTGAATAATTTCCAATATCCATTTATGATAAGATATGCATATAGACTATATGATGAAAGCTTATATATACTCTCTGCCCCAATTAAAATGAACCCTAGTGAGGGGGTTCCTTATCTGACAAGAGTTACAGGGTTTAACACCATTAATGGGCAGGCCAATGGAATAAATATGGTTATCTTTTCTTTATCTTCTTCCCTATATTATGAAATTATAAATTTCGAGCAGATAAAAGAATCATTAGCCAATTGGACGGATCTCATAAAGAGCATTGATATATTTATAACTCCTAACTTAAATGGAATAAATCAAGATAATAGCTGCCATTCCATTGGACAATATGGTTGGGCAACGCCACCACGCTATGAATCCGCTTTTGTCAGAGCGAATATCAGCATTGGTGAAAAAGATACATCCGGTGAATTGATACATAGAGGATATGAAATGTCTGAAATATGGGGAGACAACATCTCACAACAGATATTTGTCGGTATCGGTTCCAAGGAATTTTTACCAGCCAGTGGTGCATTACCATTCTACTTGATAAGTTCTATTGATATTAAAAATATAGCAAAAGGAGAAAAAATCGTTCCGATAGAAAATGGAGTACTTAATGGACTAGAAGGTAGAGAAGTTATGGAAGGAGACAGCCAGCAAAGCGGCACTATTGTAGCTAAACATGCGTTTACTTATAACTCAAGACTAAATTTAGCCAATATAACAATACTCCCCCCAAGTATTCCACTAGAGTCGTGTATGCAGTATCTTAACGGCGAGTATGACAACTCCACTAAGAAAGCTGTCAAAAAAACATATAAATACAAGGCTTACGTCTTTATTGAATCCGAAAAACAAGATGTCATGGTTGATATAATCAGTAACATAGAAATGAATATTAAAAGCTCTTTTTTCTTTTATCCTAATCCAAAAGCGTTTAGGCTTATTATTGAAAGAGAAGATGATTATGGAGTAAAAACATATTCCAGTACAAAACTTACAGAGCATAAATTTCTCAATGGAGCATATAACAACTCATTAGGCAGCTTCGTTTCTGATTTCGATACCAGTATTCTTGCAAATACAAACCGTGGAATACCATATTATAACAAAATCTATACTTCCGAGGTCAACAATCCTTTTTCGTTCCCGCCAACTACTGGTGGAGTAAATGTTGTTGGTTTTGGGGAAATACTGGGTATTCGTTCTGCTACAAAAGCTCTTTCACAGGGACAATTTGGTCAATTCCCTTTATATGCATTTACAGATGAAGGAATTTGGGCCTTAGAAGTTTCCAATGAAGGAACATTCAGTGCCAAACAGCCGATTACCCGTGACGTATGTAATAATGCCGACTCTATTACTCAAATTGATACTGCTGTACTATTCTCTTCTGATCGAGGAATAATGCTCATTCAAGGTTCTGAAAGCATCTGCATATCAGAAGGGATTAACAATGAACTATTTGACGTATTCTTGTTAAATGGATTCGACCAACTCTTGAGTATATCCGGGTTCACAAGTGAACAATTCAAATTTGCATCATTCCAAAAATATTCTAAAGGATGCAGTATGTCATATGACTACAAAAACCAACGCATCATTATTTTCAATAAAGAGTATTCATACGCCTATGTATGGTCTTTTAAATCAAAAATGTGGAGTATGTTGCCATCTAACTTCATATCCGCTGTCAACTCATATCCTGATTCGTATGTGATGACTCGTAATAATGAACTTGTCAATTTATCTAATATTGACAAGACAAGCATAGTAGGAATACCAGGCATATTCATTACCCGGCCATTAAAATTGGGAGATGCAGATCTATTTAAAACAATAGATTCCTGCGTACATCGTGGAGTATTCGCCAAAGGGCACGTCAAAAGTGCTATTTATGGTTCCCGTGATTTAAACAATTGGTTTCTCATATCATCAAGCAAAGACCATTATTTAAGAAGTTTTCGAGGTACACCTTTCAAATACTTCCGCTTTGTTATCATCACAGAGTTCGATTCCGGTGAAAGTCTTTCAGGAACATCAGTTTCATTCAACTATCGGCAAAACAACAAACTTCGATAAGAAAACAGGGTGCCACATTTTAAAATGGCACCCTGAAACTAACAAACCCATGAAAACAAAATAGAAATTAAAAAACAGACAATTTCCTTTGAATAGCCCCTACTCTATCATTTATCATACTCCTAGCTCTTCCCAAGGCAGCATCTGCCTTTTCCTGCCATGTAGCCACTTCATCCTTCTTAGTAATACTCAGCCATTCCGCCAAAACAATATCAACAATATACTCATGAAGATACTCGCCCAAAGCGGATACCGTTGTTTTAGAGAAATCTTCTGGAACCATCATTCGGATTTTATATTCCAATGGTTCCGAGAACAAATCATCAATTTTACTCTCTTCCAGCACCCGTTCTTTAGTATAGGCATATAAACGGTTAAGCAAATCATTATAAGCCCTATTCAAAATACGAGTTACCCTGTCAACATTCCCTTCCTCACAAATATCAGTAATAGCACTGCGAATCTTTTCATCGAGTTCAGGAGCGCTATCGGCAACGATATATGCAATATTGGCAATATCGTACAGCAAAGACTTCCGATATAGAATTATATCTACCTGCTTACGCTTCTTCATTGACATTTGTACGAATCGGCCTAACCCGTTTATTTACTGCTTCACGGATTGTCCCCAGGTTCAATTCAGCTTCTTTGATATAGTCTGCCGCGTCATTCTTATTTGTGATTGCAAACCAGTCCCCAATAGCCGTATTAACAAGATATTGATGGACTCCTGTAGCAATCGTGTCATTGACAGCCTGGTTGAAATTAGATGGCATCAATATCTGCAATACCAGTTTACCTTCCCCACTAATCAATATGTTACTGGCAGATGTACCAGTTTCTTCGATAAAATCCGCTAACTTGGTTTTCAATATGGAAAATGCATTTCCAATACTACGCAGAATCTGATTAGAGTCTTCATCATCATTGTTAGCCTGCATATTTGCGACAGCTTCATGGTTATTCCCGTCCGCCCGGCTCTTCCCCGTTAAATACGTTTTGTTCTGAATATCATATATCAATTCAGATATATGCTCAGTAATTGTGATTGTCTTTTTAGCCATATTATTTTAATCAATTGGTACAACTCTCTGAGGTTTTTTACGATAGAATATCTTCCTTCTGACTTCATTGCCCGAAGCTAATGTTTCTTGCTGGTAATACTCCGCATCCCCCTTATTACTAATACTAAACCACTTTGAAGTGATTAGATTTATAAAGAAAGATAATAGAGATTGCTCAACAGACGATACTAGATTCATATCAAAAGAGGAAGGCATCGACATATCAACAGTAAATATTCCATTATCCGTTTGTCCAGGCTGAGAGATAATAAACTGCTTAAATTCATCAGTAACGGCATTACAGGCTTCCCGCCAAAACCGTTCCAACAAATCACGGTCTGCATCAGTTGTGAAGACGCGATCATACAATTTATCATCTGTATCAATCTTCTTTAGCCCAACATATGAAGTTGTCTTGGCAACCTCATCATAAACATCTATTTTCTTTATGCTTAACGTAATATCCATACCGCAAAAATAGGTATATTGGTATAGAGACAATTTTATCTATTAACTAACTGATAAATCTACGGCGAACTTCATACCTCAGCCTATAATCATACCTAATGTACACTTTCCAATACCATACACCCTCTAATTAATATAGACCTTATACTTTTTACTTATCTTCGTTTTAAATCAAAACTAGTACATAAATAGCACTTGCATGAGCAAACCCAAAATATTTTTGTTTATAGATAAAAGGTGTTAGTTATGAAAAAGCAAATAGCATTACATAAGATAGATATATCAAGCAGCCTTCCTCTGCAATATGCTGATGAAGGCATAAAAGCAGGTTTTCCTTCTCCTGCTCAAGACTATTTAGAACAAGCGATTGATTTGAACAAGGAATTGATTCGGCATCCTGCAAGTACTTTTTATGGTCGCGTAGTCGGGGATTCAATGCGTGATGAAGGAATAGAAGAAGGCGATATACTTGTAATTGACAAATCGCTTGAATTACTGGATGATGACTTGGCAGTGTGCTATATAGACGGAGAATTTACTGTAAAGCGTGTAAGGCTAGAACCCGATGCAGCATGGCTAGTCCCATCCAACAGCAATTACCCACCTATAAAGGTAACAAAAGATAATGAATTTATGGTGTGGGGGATAGTAACCTATACAATTAAAAAGAACCGGAGAAAAAGATAATGTTCGGATTGATGGACTGCAACAACTTCTATGCTTCCTGTGAACGAGTATTCAACCCGTCGCTTAATGGGAAACCTGTCGTTGTACTTAGTAATAACGATGGCTGTGTTATTGCACGAAGCAATGAAGCCAAGGAACTAGGCATAAAGATGGGAGTTCCCGCTTATCAGATTAAGAATTTGGTAAGCAGTCACGGAGTTGCTGTATTCAGTAGCAATTATACGCTGTATGGAGATATGTCCGGACGCGTAATGTCTATTTTGGCAGGATTAGCGCCCGAACTGGAAGTTTATTCTATCGACGAAGCATTTATCAACCTTGATGGTATTCAGGATATCCAATCACTTGGAACAAAAATAGTAAACCAAGTAACACGTGGTACTGGCATTCCTGTAAGTCTCGGTATTGCTCCTACCAAAACATTAGCCAAAGTAGCCAACAAGTTCGCAAAGAGGTATCCAGCTTACAACCGTCTTTGTATCATTGATACAGAGGAGAAACGAATCAAAGCCCTACAACTGACAGATATTAGTGACGTATGGGGAATCGGACGTAGACAAGCAGCAAAGTTGGAAAAGCAAGGAGTGAAAACAGCCTATGACTTTACTCAGCTTTCCGGTGCATGGGTACGCAAGAATATGACAGTAGTCGGTGAACGTACCTGGAAAGAACTATGCGGTATCTCATGTATTGACATGGAAGCAGCTCCACCGCCAAAGAAACAAATTTGTACTTCACGCTCATTTGGCAAGATGCTAACCGATATTGATACAATGGCCGAAGCAATAGCAACGCACGCTTCAACCTGTGCAAAAAAACTTCGTAAACAAAAATCTTATGCAATGTCATTAATGGTATTCATTCATACGAATAACTTCCGAGAAGATTTGCTGCAATACTGGAAGAATACAGTAATACATCTTCCGGTGCCAACAAATGACACACAGGAAATAGTACATTATGCGTTGACTGGATTAAAAACTATTTTCATGCAAGGTTATCAATATAAGAAAGCAGGAGTTATCATTACTGAAATAACAGAGGGCGCACAGCTTGGACTATTTGATTCAATAGACCGTGACAAACGCGAAAAGCTTCAGCAAGCAGTTGATAAGATAAACGGTGAACACAGCCAACGTGTTAAATTGGCAGTACAAGGAACAGGAAGAGATTGGAAACTTAAACAAGAACAACTCTCCGGGCGTTATACTACTGATATGAACGAGATACTAACAATAAACTGTAAGTAATATGTGTTTTCATAACTCCATGTCAGCGAAAGCTATAAAACTTGCTGCCCGGTACGGTCGTAAATCGGACATTGTTAAAATTTATCAAGATATACTCAATGAGCAGTATCACGTGAATGCTTTCAACTTCCCCAAATATCCTATTATCACAACCTCGGATGAAATACAAGTTTTCAACTGGGGGCTAATCCCATTTTGGACGAAAGATGAAACTAATGCTGATGAGATACGGAAAATGACGCTTAACGCACGGGCGGATACGATATTTGAGAAACCTTCTTTTCGTGAACCGATAATGAAGAAACGGTGTATTGTGCCATCAACCGGGTACTTTGAATGGAGACATGAAGGAAGTAAGAAGATTCCCTATTATATCTATCTGAAAGATGAACCAATCTTTTCGATGGCAGGAATTTATGACCGGTGGCTAGACAAGGAAACAGGGGAAGAATATGATACATTCTCTATTATTACCACCAATACCAACCCTCTGACTGATTATATACATAATACAAAACATCGGATGCCTGCTATCCTATCTAAAGAGAACGAAGAAAGATGGCTAAACCCTGATTTGCCAAAAGCAAATATAGCTTCTTTACTCAAACCTTATGAAGCAAACAAGATGGATGCATATATAATAGAGAGCGATTTTATTAAGAAAGTCCCAACTGATTCAGCTATTTTAAAAAGAGCATAAAAAAGCCCCGACTACGCTTAGCCGAGGTACATCCACCGTCGTGGTTTAGAATTTAACGATTCTACGACAAAGGTACTACTTATTCTTATACCTGTACACTATTCGTCCTATTATTATCAAAACAAAAGCAATAACTAGCCCGAACGCCCATCCGCCCAATTCCATTTTAATAGATTGCCATCGGCTTAACTGCTTTTCGACCGGATAAGGAACCTGCACTGAATCGTTTTTAATCACCGTATCCGTACGATTTACATTCAGATAGCGATACAGATACTTATACCTATACTGATAAACTGTATCACCTTTTACAAGCATATATACACTGTCACGCTGATAGATACTATCAAACCGGATACTGTCGCGCGTCTTATATTCAGTGCGAACAGACTCTACCGGTACATATTGAGTTCGGCATGAAGCAAACCATATTCCCGACATCAGGAACATGGTTATATAGATTAAAGTTTTCATAATCCCAAGTATTTAGCAATGCCCTCGACGTGTATCCGAGTAACCGTATCTTTACCCTCCCGAGACAAAAGATACTCAACGTCCTCTTTATTGTCCTGGAAGAAGTTCTCTGTTAATACTGCCGGACAATTAGTATCCCGACAGATGGCAAGATTCTGTTCCCAATACGGTTGTTTAGGCGCTGGCCTGCGAACCTGTAATTTCAGACTTTCAGCCACTTCACAAAGACTTGCAGCGAGTTTTTTACTGTTGACCGACGCATTGTTGCTCACAAACACGCTCCATCCTCTTGCATTCATCCATGCAGCACCGGAACCGGCTGCATTACAATGAATTGAAATAAGAATAGCTTTTCTGCCAGTCTCCTTGTAAATAGCATTTGCCCGTCGGCACCGCTCAGACAATGGAACATCTGTATCTTCTTTAACGATCCTTTCCGCATCTATTCCTTTAGTTCGCAATCCGGCTACTACCATATCAGCAATCTCCCTTGTATAGGACCACTCTCTCAATCTTCCGTCCGGTGAACGTTTGCCCGGCGTATTCTCGCCATGACCATTGTCTATTAGTACCTTCATGTCTTTATACAATTAAAATTAATACTCCCAATACCATACCACCACAGTCACAGAACAAATCCTTAGTGGAGATTTCCGTTTTCTTGTAATACTTGTCATATAATTCCTTCATCACAAAAATTACGATAGTAACAATGACTGCCAACCATTCTGGCATAAACTTGGATAACCATAAAACCAAGTTCTGACAAATCAGAATGTGAGTTATACCATCTATTCCTATTTTTGAAAGAGAAGCCCCTATCAATTCGTTAATCTTACTTGCAATACTGTTCATTTATTATCCACCTCCCTATTTTTATTGATTGCTTTTTTTATAAATTCATTTGGCGGGTCGCGGTCAACGCATTTAAGAGCATTGTTGCACCGGATAAACTCTAAAGCTTGCTTATCAAGTTTTAGCTTAAAATTTTCATCCTGAAGTTCGCGAATACGCGTACGATCCGTTTCCTTTTCCTGATAAAGCTGGTCTATCTTCTTATTCAATATATCTTCAACTACCCGTTCCTCTTCATAGCATTTTTTCCACTCGGCTGCATATTGGGTGATATTTTCCGCTTCCGCTTTCTTGGCGACCGCCGCTTCCTTCCGTTTCTTGGAATCATAAAACTGGAAAGCACCAATGATAGGAAGCAGGATAGTTGCCACTATCCCACCTATAATCGTTATTATCTGACTGAAATGTTCCATATCATACTAGACAAGTTAAATAGACAGTCAACAATGATACGATTTCTACCCAGAACATTGGCTTTCTATTAATAAAAGAAACTATGAAATTCCCCTTCCAGTTTTTCTTCATCGAAACAATCACGTAAACGATAAACACTGCCCATAATAGAAGCCAATACCAAGCATTGCAACCGACCCATATCTGAGAGAAAATCAAGGACATACAAGCACCAATAACATGCGGCGTTTTCTGTTCTGTCTTGAAATTAGGAGATACACCAAGAACAGCCATACTGACAACTGATAAGAAAACAAGAAACTGACTATCTTCCGTACTTACATCAAGAGCCGATGGCAGAAGTAATAAACTGGCACCAATCATACAAGTACCGAACCAAAACTTATTCTTCAGCGAATAGTATGTAGCACTGATAGAATAAGGGACTTCTTTCTCTCTTTGAATCATCACACCAGTATAGATTGCAATAATCAAAAATGATAATAATACTAGAATCATAATATTTTTATTGAATTAATTATGATGCCAAAGTACTTGCTATTTGGGGATAATTTATTTTATCTATTAATTTGCCACATAAAAAAGGGATGCTAGAACAGCATCCCTAAAATAACCAACAGATTGAACTATTAATCCGTAAACATATACACGGAAAGGTCAACCTTTTCTATTTCGTCTGAAATTGTATCTCCATACATTGTTAGACACACCCGATAACGGTCAATGCTTCTTTGAATCTGTTGCAAGGTAGGTTTCTCCGGATATTCGGAACTTGCAAAAGTTACCAGTTCTTCACCATTCTCACTGGTACCAACCACCCGGAAGTGATGACGCACAATCCAGGTTCCGTCCGGCTGTTGCTCGATAGGCTTAGCAATCCCACGCGGTAAGATATTTTTTTGATCCATGTTTTTTGATATGTTTAATTAGTTGTTTTCTATGGTTATATTTATTCTTCAATACAAACTTTTCAAAATGTCCTTCGATATAAACATATTCCCACCATTCAGGAAGCAACATCGCTGCAATTTTACGGCGGATATTGTACGTTGCAAAGTGTTTCATCAGACCATAATAAGAGTTCATCGTACTCACAAACTTCTCAACATACGCTTCTGCAAATCCATTTTCAGCTATTTTATTAAATTTCCGGACAGCGTTATATGTGTTACCAACCACCCTGTTAGATACATAAATTCTACCCGGCAAAATGAACGCCCCAACAAACAAGACTCCTTTTTTATAGTGCTGAAGATACAGTTTGCGTGGATGCAACCGTAAAAGGAGTTGTTCCTTCAGGAAACCATCAAGAAGATGGACTTTAGACAATATTTCTTCCGGTGATTTCACTACGATACAAAAGTCATCAACAAAGCGTACATAATACATGAATCCCAATATTTCCATCACGAAATAATCATATACAGACGCCAGAAAGTTGGCTATAAGTTGTGACGGCAGGTTCCCGATAGCCACTCCCCTGTCAGGATCATTATGAAACAGACTCTTATTACTGGGAAGTCTGTCCCACATGGAGACGGGAGAGCGTCTGATACACTTATTTTGTGGACAATGAAAGATAGTAACGGCTAGAAGGTAAAGCAAACATTCAATATCATCACCTTTATAATTGTCCCTTACGAATATGTTCAGCATTTCCCATACCAACGATTTCGAGATAGACATGAAGAAACTGAACAGGTCATCTTTGAAAATGTACGCATCGGCAGTATAATTCTCACTGACCTCGACTATCATGTTATTCAGATAGTGCACGGCAGACAGACATCCCTCACCTTTCCGGCAGTTCTTGGAGACGTTTCCTTGTTCCCGAAATCGTTCTTCCAGGATGGGTTCGATACGAAGAGCGATCCAGTGATGGACAACGCGATCAATGAAAGCGGCGGCAAAAACCTCCCGATATACCGGGTAAGTCCGTATGAATACTTTTGAAAAGTCAGGTACATATTCACCGTAAATAATAGAATACCATAGCCGTACCAATGCTGACTGATAATCATTATAGAACTCGACACAATCCGTACTCGTTCTTTTCTGTCTGGCACAATCTTCGGATGCTTCGAAAATACTGCTAAGAAGTATGTCATAGATTATATTACCTGTTGCGGCGAGGGGACGAACCCGGTTAGCGTTCTGGCGGTTGTTCGTGTTGACGTTGCCGTTGTTGAAGTTCACGTTCCAACTGCTGGAAGCCGTTGCATCCGCTATCTTAGTCTTTCCCGGCTCATCACCGGGGGGATGCCCAATAAATAATTCTAATTGCTCACTCATAATCCCCTTGGCGATTATGACTCCGGCTTTGCGACTTGTTGCGATCCGTTAGCTTTTTGCCGTTGGAGATCTGCAACCGTTTTTTTGTACCAGCCGGTACTTTGTTTACCGATACTCTCTGCAAGCAGACAGATTTCGGCTGTTTGAGTCAGGCTGGTCAAATGTCGTTCTTCACACACTCTTAGCAGTAATTTCAATGCATCAAACTCACACAAAAACTTCATCAGATAATCTGCACGGTGCTCAAGGTTCATATCTGTATTTGCATAACGGATATATTCACAACAATGGACGGCAAGCATCATCAACTCCGTACCAAATTCATACCGGAACGCCTTGGGGAACTGTTGCCGGGCATCAATGATAAGGTTCAGAAGCTTATACATCGAATTTGATATAGGAAGGTCTTGTGTAAGTGCCATGTTAATTTTTTAATATTTTAATGTATGTATTAGAGGGCGCAAAGTTAATAACTGTAAAGCAATTAACACAATTTTAGCACAAAAAAGTGAAACAGAAAAGCCCCTACCGGGGCTTTTGCTTAGCTAACTCTCTAAGGGATAAAGAATTAAAGGGATAAAGTGTTTATTGCGGCGAGGGGACGAACCCGGCTAGCGATCTGGCGGCCGGTCGTGATGACGCTGCCGTAGCCGAAGATCACGTACCAACTGCTGGAAGCGTCATATTCGGTACTAGACCAATACCAGTCGTTTGTAAATATATTTTGATTACCAAACATAGAAGTTATGAGCTCATTGATTTCGGTTTTATACTTGGCCATAAGCATAAGTTCACCCAATGCGGGCAGGTTCCACACGGTTGTATCTTCAATTCCGTCAGATTCAAGCGTACAGGCTTTATAGGCTCTGGCAACTTCGGCGGCAGGGGCACCGACAGTTCCCTGGGTGTCCTTGACGCCAGCCAGATTTGCTATAATAATATCGGTATTCTCCTTGCCGTCAAAGGTATCATAAAGCCCTTGATTTCCATTACCGTAGTTTTTCAGGCCTTTAAGGTCTGTACCATACCCGCCCCATTTAAAAAGTCTTGAGCCATCTGCAGCGGTACAATCATTTTTGGCGATAATTAATTGCCTACGTTCAGCACGGAGACGGACACCGATACGAACATACTTAGAACGATTATTAGCGGACATCAGATTCCATTCAGCAGAGGTAAAAAAAGCGTGTGCACCATCTTCGACTCGGATAGTAGCAAGACAGAGATCCAGTAGACCACCAGCCCACTTCATATACTTGGCAATATCACTTGCAGAGGTAGTTTCATTCACTGTTGTAAAGCCTATTGATTGCAAGGCAGCAACTTGCTCATTCTTATTCATGCGCAAAAGCAATGCGCTGGCATTATTTTTATCCATTTATTTATATAATGTTAAGTTAATCTTACTCTGAAGCAACCGCTCTCACATGAAGAAGGTTAGCATTCCGACCTTGGTTATTAATACGCCCAGTATTCAGTTCAAATGTCCAAGACGAGTTAGTATCCCAGATAGTAGATGACCAGTAATATTTATCAGTCATTAAGATTGAATCACTACTCCAGAATGTTCGCATCATTTCATTGATTTGGTCACGATAGCGATACATAAGAAGCATTTGTCCGGAGGAAGGCAAATACCAGCAGGAATCATCTTCGATGCCGTCACTTTCAAGGGTATAAGCCCGGTAAGCACGTGCAGCTTCAGCAGCAGGAGCGCCGATGACGCCGCCTACATTTTTATCCTTAAGTGCAGTGATGATAAGGTCGCTATCCTCTTCGCCAGTGAAGCAGTTATACATCGTACCCAATCCCTTTTGGGTAAGACCGTCGAAGGTGACTCCAGTTCCACCCCAATAAAATGAAGTGGTAAAGTCGGAATTATAGCACTCTTGGGCGGCAATCACAAAAGAACGTCCATTAGCACGGATGCGAAGGCCTCTTTTGATGAATTTCAGTTTATTAGCAACAGACAGGGAGGCCCATTCAGCAGAGGTGAAATACCACTTTGAATTATCCAAGATACGGTTACAAGCTAGACAGAGGTCTAATAGACCTGCAGCCCATTTTATACGGTTTGGAAACTCACTGGCACGGGTGTTTTCCGTAATATCGGTAAAGCCAACAGACTGAAGGGCCTTTACCTGTTCCTGCTTATTGAGCCGCAGCAGGGTAGCACTTTGTTCATTCGTCATAACTAGTTATTAATTAAATCGTTAATATCCATGTTTTCTTCAGCGAAACGTTCCAAGTATTCTTCGTAGCTTTCACCGTTATAATACTGCATAACCTCATTTATATTATCAAGGGTTACTTCATCATAGTAGGATTCACCACCGTAGGAATCGTTATTGAACCAATTTATCAAATCAATATACGCTTCAATGACGGTAAGGATCGTAAGCCCGTCAATGCCGGATTCAAGCAATGCAATTTCACCCATTTCACGAATAACAGTCAACTGGTACGTACCACTGACTACCGGTTTGTTCTGTCTGTTACCGTCCCCATCCATACCGGCAACACCATATTCGAGTAATGACAGGAGTTCGGAGCCGTCAGCTTTCAATGTCATGTTCGCGATACGGAGCATCGACAGTTTACGGGATTCCGTTTGTGAAGCGAGGACATCACGAAGCATTTGGATGGCGTTAAGTTTCGGTGACGTTTCAAGCCGCAAGCGTTGTACGCTCGGCATAGATTCAATTTGCAGGCCGGAATCGGCGACAAGACCGGTATAGGTCAATTCAGGCAGACCGACAAAACGTATACTTACCATCGTTGGCGGAAGAGATATGTCATTGATCGGTGAAGTCTCTGCAAGTGTCAGGGTTTCAAGCTTGCTGCCAGATGCGTTAATATGAGCAATACGCGGGCATTTGTCGGTGACGAGCGTAGCGATTTGCGTTCTCCGGATATCGAGTGATACGAGGAAGGGCATTTCGCCGCAGTTCAGCGAAGTAAGCGGTGCGTAAGAGCCGATAGATTGCTCCGTATGAGTATCAGAACCTAAAATCAGGGTTTCCACAAGCTGCATTGCGGAAAAGCTCACAGTGCTTGACAGGGAGATTTCAGACAGATCGAGCAGCTTCATGCGGTCAGCCTGGTAGATATACAGCAGGGCGCCTTCCTCATGTGAGAAGTTGGTAAATACATATTCTTCACCCGCTTCAAGAAAGCAGCTTTCGGAAAGGTTTCCGCTGGCGTCATTACCGACACCGAAGTATCCGTTTTTAGCGGCCACTATCCGGATAGTAGCGTTTGCCTTGGAGGACACACGCCCGGAAATTACACCACTGAAGAAGTCACCGGTTTGGAAATAACCATCCCGGATACGCCAGCGTCTTTCGATGAAGGAAGGAAGGGCGGTAAGTCCAAGACCTTGGAGGGCGTAGAAATAGATAGCGTCAGAGGTGGCGGTATAGGAGATGTATTTCCGTTCACCATCGTAAGAACTAACCAGTTTCTGCCATTTCTTGAGCCGTTTGTCAATGAAGAAATGCGTAGCTCCTTCGGGTGAGAACGGGTGCAGGGTGACGCCATCAATGGTCGCCTGAACGTTACGCATGGCGGCGGCAACAGTACGTAGGGAGAGTTCCGTACCGGATGAGTCAATCCACACTGTTTGTTGGAGATAGATGTTATTAAACAGAACGGAGCCGTAGCCAGCATAAGGGTTAGTGAATGTTTCATCGCTCGTCCGGTTGGGATCCACCTCGGCGTCAACCGTGCAACCACCGTCGTTATCCTTGCTGTTGAGCGTATCGCAGTCATAGATTTTATTCAGGTACATGCGCATGGCATCCTCGGAGCTGTACACACCGTCCGTTACGGAAGCATACTCTTCCAAGAACCACATCGGCTGCATATTCTTGGCGCGTTGGTCCGTGGCAGCTAAATAGTCGGTGAAGATGTCATAACTCAACACGCTTTCAGGGCAGGCGTATTTATACAGGTTTTCCTTCCATGTTTTATGCCAGTTTCCACCTTTGGAATAATCGCAGGAATCACAGAAGCGCAACCACCGGTAAAGATTATACGGTACTTTCTTTCCTAGAGCGTAGTCAATGGCGAGCTGGTCATCATCGACAAGTGATTCAAAGTAGTAGGTCCATGCCGGGAAGGTATCGGCAGAGATTGTTCCACCGTCCACGAGTTTCTGAACCCATGACGACTTGTCCGTTTTCATGGCCATCATATCCTGAACGGAGCTGACGCCCTGGAACCAGTCCATTCCCTGATAGTTCAGAAGTTCGAAGCCTTCGACGGGGTTAAGGACATCACCGGTGACATTCCATTTACCGTTTTCATACTTCATGGAACCGGATTGCTTTTTCCAGGAACCGTCTTTATACCTCATTATCCGGTATGAACTACCGCAATACAGGGAAAGCAGGTACACGCTATCCGTATCGAGTCCGTCAGTCTGTTTGAAGCGCGTTTCGATGGCATCAAGGGTTTCGCCGGACGTACCGAAGAACTCGATGAAATCACCATAATTCAGACAGCCTTTATTATAACCGGGAGTATCCTTGAAGCCGAGGGCGAATTGTTCCCCCTTATCTTCCTTCCAGTTACCTTTGGCATGGAAATAGACATTTTGCAGGCTGTCATCCTTACACCGGTAGGTGGCTACAGGGTGATTGGCAGTGGAGTGGTTCATCTGTAAGCCTTCGATGTGCAAGTCTCCGCTGTCAAACGTTCCGTCAAATGCACGTTGGACGGGCGTCATATAGTTACCTGCCAAGGCACGGTAAGTAACGTTCATCATTTCGCAGGCGCCGCAGTCGTTAGCATTTCCTGAATCCGAGTAATCGACTTTTACGGTAATGACATCAACAGGGATTGTATTATCACCGACTTGTACTTTGTTAATGGCGGCAAGAGCGATTACACGGCGTCCTTCCTCTGTCGTATCGTCAGGGTTAAGCAGGATGATTCGGGTATCCTTATTTTTGCCTTTGCTTTTGGCGAGGTAGTAGCGTTTATTCTTTACCGGGCGTTTGGCAGAGGTGGTTCCTTGGTTACGGGTTTGGACGCTCACGGCCTTGAAGTTACGCCACGGGCGTTCGGGGTCAAAGTAGTAGAGCGTGATGTATATCTTCGTACTGGTGGAAGTGGTGCCGTCCAGCGCTTCAATATCGGAACCTTCATAGGGACATTCGACAATATAAGGCATACCGCGTGAATAGATTTCGGCTGCTGACGGGCGGCTTTGGGTGGTACCCTCGGCTGTCTGGCTTTTAAGGACGTCCTCAAAGGCGTATTCTTTCACCATGACTTCAGTATCGGTCAGGCGAACAAGGTAGTTCTTGAACGCTTGCGCCCATTCCATATAGGAGTTCCAGGCCATCATGTAATAAAGATACAAATCACCCAGTTTGCCGTCCATCGTTATATACTTGGTCTGAATCAGGGAGCCGCCGCCCGGAACATAACCAAGACAGGCGACTTCCTCACCGTTGAGGAAGAGTTTCATCATGGAATATCGTGTGCCGTCACGTTCGACGTAGTTGCTTGCAGGTTCAACAACTACGGCTACGGTTATCTTTTCACCCTGCCGGTAGGCGCGTTCTTCACGACGGGCGACACCATTGTTACAGAAGATGCCGACCACCCGGCCGGTGACATAGAAGCCGGCACCGGACGTTTCATCATAGCAGCTAAGGAGCAGGGCATCATCATCGGTCACGTTCTTGGAAGCGAAAGCGAACTGGATGGCGGCACCGTTGGATTCGATGGACGAGCCGGCAAACGGGGCATGGTTTAATGACACGCCCACATTCTCGGCTACGCGAAGGCAGTTCTCACCCAAGAATGTGCCAAAACCGTTGGTAGTCCAGTTGGCACCATCCACTTTCATTTCATAATTACCGCTGACAATGCTATGGTCAGTTTCCTGATTGGTACGGGATGAGAAGTCAAAGTTATAGATGGCGCCTTCTTTTATGGCGGCGTCAATAGCGGAACCGCTAACTGTCACCCGGACAGGTTCGCTAGTCACGTCCTTGCATACGGCAGTATAGTTGACCGTATCGGTGCCGTCAGCCTTATAGCCTTGCAGTTGTTGTTTGACCTGATAAGTTTTGTTGCGGCTGGCGGCAATTTGCGTAATCTGAACCTCATTAGCTTTGACACTGACAGGAGAAGTCATTTCTAACGGGTCATAGCAGGCAACATCCAGTTCTATGGTTTCGTACAGCCGGACTACTCCCCCATTTTTATCATCATACCTCAAAGCGACAAGAGGAGTCGAACTGTTAGGGTCGATAACCATAACAGCCGTATGGATGATATTTCCTTTCACTCCGGAAGCAACATCTGTTCCCTGAATACGCAATGGGTATGCGCCATGTTTCAAGCCTAGAGAAGCCGGCCGAATTACAACGGAGTGCGAGTAGTTGTCATTCACAACAGCGGTAGACAGGGATTGCCATTCACCGTTAACCTTGATGTCTACCTGTGCGCTGATACCTTTATCAGAGGTATTGTTGCCGAATTTATAAAGCGGAAGGCTGAAACTTCCCGTTGTCGGGGTAAGCAGCGTTTCAGGGGTATAGTTGAGAACCTGCACGCAGGTACAGGTAATATCGACGGCTGTTACGTTGACATTCTTAGAACCGGTATTGCCGCTTTCATCAGTGGCCACAAGCTTGAATTTTCGGGTACCGGCAGCCGTAAAGTATGAAGTGAAGTCCAGTTCAAAGGAAAAGTCCTTCATGTCTCCGGAAGATGCTTTATTGACGGTTTCAGACCAGACGGTCAGACCGCTTTCACGATCTACGAGTTCTAGTTTCTCAATCAGGTTGTCAGAGGATTCGACACCATTCGAGGTTACGGAACGAATAGCGGCAAAGGTCCGGAGCGTGGAGCCATAAGAACCGTAAACGGGCGTTGACTGGAAAGCGATGGCGACAATGGTACCGCCAGTCTGACCACCGCCACCCGTACCGATGGCGAACTGCACTTCATCACCGAGAGTATCACCAGCAGCGTTCTTCATCTGAATTTTTACGATGCCTTCCGTTTCAACGTTCACGTCGAGGTTGGCAGGGACATAGGTATAGGCGCCACCGGTGGAAAAGGCATCCTTGCCCCCGTCTGCCGGTTCGTCGGAAGTTTCGACGTCAGAGCTTCCGCCACCGTTTCCGAAGGGTTTCCAAAGGGAAGGGGTGGCAAAATCAGACACGGCGCCCTGGAACTGCCGGGTTTCCATTTCATACTCACCTGTTTTGTAAGTGATGATGAGGCCCGTTCGCTCATAGTTGATACCTGATTCCTGTTGATAGGACACTATGGCGGCAATGGCGGTTTCAAGGGTATAGTATCCGCCTTTCAAAGGGCGGATTTCATCAACAATGACGACTGGGTGTGTTACGTCGTCATCGGGCGTACTGCTCTTCATATCCTCAAGGGCTTGTTTATCCTCGGCAGACATAAGGCCGGCTTGTTCAAGGGTGGCGGAAGGCAGGCGGAAGTTGGCATCTGTTACGCTACCGGTTGTTTTGGACACTTTTTTGAAAGATACATTGAGATAGGAAGCGTCAGACAGGACGGAGAATGAATCAGGCTTGATAATGTCGGAAGGGATATTTGTCATTGTATCCTCTAAAGACTTTCCACGGTCGCCGGGGAAGGCTTCATCTTCACTTTCTCCAAGAGACAAAGGTTCGGGCAGGTATTCGGAAGGTACTTTGCTGTTTTCGTCCAAAGGAGCGACACCGTTAGGATTTCCCTTAGTATCATTAAGCCCTTTGATTTCATCATTCACCAAAGTGGTTAGCTTATCCTCTGTATCTTTTATAGAAGTAGTTAGCACCTCTTTAGAATCATCAATCGACTTTGTTAGTACTTCCTTTGCCTCATCTAACGCCTGTGTTGTTGCATACCCGACAAGATCAACAGCGTCAACTCCACCTATTTCACCAGTAGCAATCCATTTACCTTTTTCAAAGTTCCATATAGGCCCAGGTATTGTATCACCAACTACACACCAATCACCTTCCTCGGCATCAGTAGGTAAAGATTTAATATCAGGAAACAATCCTCTATTAGCTCCCTTTATGTTTTTTGCATATAAAGTTCCCCCAATGCGGACATCATTCGTAATAGCTAAATCTCCCTCAATAGTTTTGACCGGATATCCATCTGAAAAAGATTCTTCTCCGTTGGCTTTCCAAAGAAGATTATATTTATCCCATGAGTACTCTATCTCTTTTACGATTAAAGTATCTCCTTCCTTACCGCCATTTGGATATTTTTTCCATGCTTCCTGTATGGATGCAAATGTCCCTAAATCACTCATACCAATAAATCTTTTGAGATTCCAAATAATAAATCAGCCTGGTCCTTACCACCATAGGAAGAGCAAACCAGACCTGCTAAATAGTACACAACCGACCGATAACATTTCTCACAAATTCTGATTGTATCGTTTTGTATGGAAGGATAGGGTAAATAACGTGCTCGTTTGACAAACACATTTTTACCCTCTACACATGAATAAAACTCAAGAACATGTCCTACCGGATACAATACAAGTGCACAAACAGGTTTCTGTGGACAACCTTTTATTCCCGAATATCTGGATGATTGCATTGCATACAAAGGAGAATCTTCGGTTATTACTTCATTGACAGAACGGCTCCAATCACTCATTTGGAAGGTAAGCAAACGCATAAAATCATCCGGAAGAATAGTATATCCCATGCCGATGCCAACCGCTTGTTTCCAGCCTAAGTTCTTAGCAAAAGGTTCACCGGAATCCAGCAAATGAATAGGAGCACTTTTTTCCACGGAACTGACCGCATCCACTATTTTGTTAGTTATAATCTGGTCAAGTGTCAGAGTTTCCATATCTAAAACATTAATCAGTTGGTCCCCAACCTCATTTTGGTCAATGGCAATACGCACATCTTTCACGAGTTCGCTTACATTGTATTCCATATCTTCCCTGTTAGATACCGGAGAATTCGATATTTTTAGATTCTGCAATAGCCTTGATAGCCTTTACAGTTTTCATAGTAGTACGACTAACCCCGAATGTATCTGCTAAATAATCTTTCGCATCATCCGGGCATGTAACAGTAATTACAGTTTTAGTGTCATCGTCTGCACCAGTTTCACCATCTTCGTTATTATCTTTATCAGCACCTGTTTCATCTACCGTTGATTCATTCACTTTGCCCTTCTTCTTTTTTTCAGCAGGCTTCTCTGAGAACTCTTCCGGACGTAATTTAAACAAACGACCAAAGTTATGGTGCTTCTCAATCGCAATCTGAATATTCTTATCACTGGTAATGAATATACTACCACCGCCACTAGTAGGAGTAAAACTCAAATGAGCACTTTTTTCACCAACTAACACACTAATAGAAATATCTGATTTTGAATAATATGTCTTTGTTTCCATAAAGTTATTATTTAAATAAAAAGGGAGCACTCCGTAATGAAGTTGCTCCCTTTGTTGATGTTATTAATTAAGCAGCGGGAGCTTGTGCAAGCTTCATGCGGGCATGTGCTTTCGCATAACGTAAATACAAACAAGCTACTTCTTGAATCACAACAGCATCAGTGTTACGTACTCCAGCCTTCTTCAAATCAAGAATGTTACGGCTCCAGGATACATGAGTCTTTTTAGTCAAATACTCAGGGTCCATGGCAAACCCACAATCACTCATACCATTAGCATCAAATAATTCATGATGAATAGTAAGTACTTCTCCAAAATCCGTATCCCAGCTCTTAAATTTTAGATTCCATACTTCAACAGTATCTTTCAGGCGAAACTTCTCACTCTTAATCTTAGAAAAGGCAGATAACATATCGCTTCCACACAACAGAATCTTTCGCTTATTACCTATTCCTGTCCCAACAAACAGATCCTTCGTAATATCCACTAGATTCTCATCAGAAATTTCAGCACATTTCTTCTCTGCATTCCATTCTCCCACTTCAATATCCTTACCGGCCATCCACCAGATACCGCCAGTAAACCAAGTAATCATACCATCCTTTGTAACGTGTTTGATTGCTCTCTTCACACCAAACAAGAATGTATTTTCCTGTGCCAGCCTCATATCATAAATACCATCTTCTTCTATATCGCTAAATCCCCAATCTACTTCTTTTGCAGCAATTTTATCAAATGTAGACTGCTCTACCTGAATCATAAAGTTCTGGCAATATTGCATCTCAGCAGTAGGAATATTGTTGAATCGTCCCGTCTGTACATCCAGCTCTCCACAAGCCTTTCCCATTCTTACAAGAGTAACCCCCTTGGCAATAGCCGGCAACCAAATAGTTTGCTTATTACCATCTGCTACCCCATTCACTGCAAAAACAATAGGCATGCTAGTACTTTGATCACGCCCACATACACATAATACCAAATCCTGTTCTGTTATATCTGCACCTTTTTCATCATATCCCGGTACTCCTACGACACGAATAGTATCATCTAATGTAAACATGGCAGGATCATCCACTTCCAGTTTCACACTAGCACCTGAAATCTGTTTAGCTATATCTGCTTTCAACGTAGTCTTAATAGGGCGTGTACCAACAGAATAGTACTTTACTTCGAACGAATCAGAAGACTGTGCTTTTGCATAACGTGAAATCTGATCAATAGGCGTAGCCATCGGGCGGATCTTGATAATACGCTTATCAATATCCTTCGTATATAGTTCAGCATCACCGTCCTCTCGACCTTGTGTCTCAGTAGCTATACCACCAGGGGAGCCACTATTTCCATCCCCGGAAGCCGTAACACCAGCATCTGGAAGATTTGTGGCATCAGCCATCATCACATGACCAGGTGCACCTGTAAAAAGTGCGACCAATGTAAGCATCAAGCCTACAAGAAATTTAAAGTTACTTTTCATTTTTAATTCAATTAATTATTTGATTAATAATCAGTTAATTCATTTGTATTATCTTGAATACCGTCTCTCACCACCACGCTCGTAGATATTTGCATTATTGTCATCATATCTGTCCAAAACCCCTAAGTCTTGTTTCTTTTGCGGTACTTTAGGCGAATTGTTCTTTCCGCTTAGATTTGCCGGCATTCCATTTTGTGGCTTTTCCTTACGAAGTTTCTCTTCAATCTTAGTATTTTTACCTCTTGTCTCCGCTTCAATAGCCGCCTGTTCGACATCAGCATCATGGTTTAATGCAGCGAAAACCATCTCCAATGTTTCCGGGGTAATCTTGCCCAAAATGAAATCACTGGCAATGGAAGAAAGAATTTCCATTCCTTTGTCTATTTCTTCATCGCTAAAGCCTTTTTCCTTTTGATATGTTTCCAAATCAGAAAGAGACTGGCTCAGATTCTTCTCATATTGCTCATCCAGTTCCTTTGATTTTGCCACTCTTTCCACATATTCCTTATTAGCTTCAGCAATGGCTTCCATCTTCTCCGGATCATCAAGAGCGTCTTTTATCTCACTACCAAACTGACGTACAAGTTCTATAGTCGGGTCACCGCCTTTTCTCCAGCTAGTCAGAAATGAAGCAGAACGTGGATCGGCAGCGAACATATTAGAAAGCTCTTCCTCACGCTTTTTATAACCGTTAATGCCATTTTCCAATTCATCGTAATCATCGTTAATTCTGCCGTACAATTCTTCATCGTCGGCAAGCGGCATATCAGGATATTTACCTCTCAGACGTTCTAAAAGGGAATCTCTTTTACTTTTAACTTTCTGTTCTTCAATATTTTCCATATTATTCGGTACTAAAATGAATTACACATACGCAAATGTACTTACCCGGTTCCACCTAAAAACTTTATCTATTAACCGCCTTTTAGTAAATTTGTAAGGAAACATCAGAGATAACCGATTGATATATAAGGGACATGAAAACTAAAGGATGCGATTTTGAATACGCCGAACAAAGAGACAGGGAACTTATGAAAGCATACCGCGATCAGTTGGAAAGCTGCAATAAGATACACCTTCCTGATGTGCTCTCAAAGACTGTAAACACCTCTTCCACCCGCTTTTGGGTTAGTGAATCAAGAGCTGCTATCATCATTGGGAAAATGTTTCGTGGTGAATCTATCAACGGGATGAAACCCATGAAAATCGAGATGTTCAACGAGATATTCCATCGGGTAAAAAAGCTCCGGACTGCCAACCCCAAACGTTCACTGAATGATTTGGTATGTGAGGTAGTCAATACTCCTGCACCCAAATTCTACCTTACACCGGAAAGTGCCAAGATTATTATTTGCCGAATAAAGAAAAAATGGTTGGAAGAACGAAAAAAGAAATTACAGCACCTCTTTTATTAACTATAGCAACCGCTATATTGTATATATCCGGTGCATCACCTTCCACGTTCGGAATGTATGAAGGAATGAATTGGTATGCCCGTTTCACATATCAATTTCTCCATATATCTATCTGGCATCTATTAATCAACATGTGGAATCTTTGGGGTATCACAACTACATACAAGATACGAATATGGCATTTGGTTACCGCATATCTTATATCAGCATCCCCCTTTTTCTATGGAGATATCCCCACTGTCGGTTTGTCCGGCATGTGCTTCTCTCTCATGGGAATCATTTGGTATCAAGTACTTCATACAAAGCTATACCATTGCTGGATATTAGGTTTTATATTCATAGGCTTTCTCTTTCCTGGAACCGCTGCCCGGCTTCATTTATATTGCTACTGCATTGGCTTTATCATAGGATGGCTTAATAAACCTGTAAAGTATGAAACCGGAAATTAGACAACTCATTGAAGAGAATCTCCGAAGAAACAAGGATATTCATCGTATATTTAATCCTGTAACCGGAGAAGGCTCATTTCTTGAACGGACTAAAGTTCATATGGACGATTTTCCAATCAAAGACATGTGGCTTCCCAAAGATATGATGAAAGTCCCTTTGGTTCATCAACTCATAGAGAATAATGGAATAAGTGGCTTCATACAATCCCTGTATGATGATGAAGACAATGATGAAGAAATATCCATAGATGACAGAGAAAAAGTAATTCGTCAGTTTATACGCATACGCTGTAAATACGACTTTCCTTTTTGGGCATATACATTTGCCAAGATAAAGAACAAAGATGGTGGAGACGACATACCATTCCGTCTCAACCGTCCTCAACGCAAGTTGATAGAGAAACTGGAACAAATGCGTACCGCAGGAAAACCGATACGCCTTATACTCCTGAAAGCCCGCCAATGGGGTGGCTCAACGGCCACACAAATATACATGGCTTGGTTGCAGCTCATACATATCACTGGATGGAACTCTAATATTGTAGCACATGTAAAGGATGCATCTGCCGAAGTAAAAGGAATGTTCGACAAGTTAATTGATGCTTATCCTCTTTGGATGCTTCATGACGAAGGAGATGCTTACAATGAGAAAGAGTCAAAACAGGTAGGTGTGAATGGCACCCAAAACATTAACTATATCCCCCAACGAAATTGCAAGATAAAGATAGGCTCTGCCGAACGACCTGATTCTGCACGCGGTGGCGACTCGGCACTTGTACACTGCACCGAAGTTGCTTTCTGGAAAAAGACAGAGGGGAAAACACCGCAAGCAATTATCCGATCCGCTTGTGCCGGCACATCACTTAAACCATTAACATTGATTGTTTATGAATCAACAGCAAACGGCACAGGAAACTTCTTCCAGGAAGAATATGATGCCGCCAAGAACGGAAAAAGCCAGTTTGATTCATTATTTGTCGCATGGTTTGAAATAGAACGTTACTCTCTCCCGGTAGATGATTATGAAAAACTTGCGACTTGGCTCTGGGTAAATCGTAACAATGCCAATTCACCGGACAACCGTTCCGAATCTGGTCAATACTACTGGAAATTATGGAAAATGGGAGCTACATTTGAAGCCATATCCTGGTATATCATTGAACGGAAAAAATACAATGACCATGCTGATATGGCTGCCGAATATCCATCTGATGACGTAGAAGCATTCAAACATTCAGGTGCCAAAGTCTTTGATGAATACAAAGTAGAGAACTTTAAGAAAGGATGTAAAGCCCCCAAATATATCGGTGATATTTACGGGGATTCCATTAGTGGCAAAGATGCGCTAAAAGACCTTAGATTCTCAGAAGACAAGCAAGGATTATTATGGATATGGGCACTCCCTGAGATTGATGATGAAGAGTATATTACAAACAGATACCTTGTTGTTGTCGATATTGGCGGCCGCTCCAACAAGGCTGACTGGTCTGTAATTGCCGTATATGACCGCGCATGGATGATGGAAAATGGTGGAAAACCAATTATTGTAGCACAATGGTATGGACACATAGACCATGACTTACTGGCATGGAAAGCAGCACAAATCGCCAAATTCTATGATAATGCACTACTGGTTATTGAATCAAACACCCTCGAAACCAAAGACAAGGAAAGACAGGTAGACGGTGACCAGACATCATTCATCCTCAATCAGATTAAGGATGTATATGATAACCTTTATGCACGCCGGAGATCAGAAGAAGAGATACGCGAAGGGGTTCCTGTCAAATACGGATTCCATACCAATGTACAAACCAAACCAATGATCATCTCCATGCTAGTCATGGTAATACGCGAAGGACTTTATGTTGAACGGGACAAACGGTGCCTGGATGAATATCTGACTTATGAAAGAAAACCTAATGGAGCATTTGGTGCAATCATTGGTAAACATGATGACTTACTAATGACACGGGCTATAGGGCTTTATATCTGTTATCGTGAAATGGATACACCAAGAATAATCAGACGGCCAAGGCGTACATCATCCTATAAACGAAAAAAACCGCAAACAGCGGCTACCATATAGAGATTATAATATTATTTGTAAAACGTAAAATCATTGAATTATGAACATCTTCAAAAAACTTGTAGCTTACACACGCTGGTATTATGCTATTAAAAAAGCTGATTCAGAACACGAAAGAACCGGAGAGCGCTATTATGTAATAGCAGGTAATGGAAAAGACTTGGTTGTAACCGACAGGAGAGTTTTCAGAAAGCTCAAACAGAAAGGCTACATTTCCCGGCAAGCTAACGTGAACGACATGATCCGTGAATGTTTTTATTTCACACCTTACAAAAACGGTGACGGTTTCATCACCAAAGAATACCTGGCCAGAAAAAGAGAGCAATATTTTTCCTATTTGAAAGCATTGGCCAAGAAAGACAAAGCACAGCAGCGGAAGCAGACAAACAAAAAGAAAGCGGCGTAATAGCCGCTTCTCATAAATGCTCCATTCTACGACAATGGAGCATTTATTATGCAGCAGGTTTTATTGCCTGGCTAGCCATATTTACAGCCTGCATATTTGCACCTTGCTGTACCTGTGCTTTCAGTTCGGGTGACAAAGCACCTGGTATCTGCCCGTTTTGTATTTGCTCCTGTTGACTCTGAACGCTTTGTAGCAAATCATCGGCGAATGGAAAATCACCATGTTTGAGTAATTGTTCCAGTGAAATCTGTCCGGCTCTCCAAATTTCCATCAGGAGGTCATTCGCCAATGTTCTGTATGCAGGAGAATTGGCACTTTCAGTTATAGACAAGTCAAACTCCACATCTCTTACCTTCTTAGGATCATATTCAATTTGGGTACCTGTTTTTCCGGCTATATTAAACACACGTTTGGAATCGTAAAACTGCTGTATATTCTTTACATCCTTATAAGCACTGTCAATGATAAACATAGAGAAAGAATCCAATAAATCCAGCAATGACGTCGTTGCATTCTGTGCTTCCTGTGCGTATTTACTTCCACTCGTTCCTGCATATCCGGGCTTACCTTGCAATGCGCCACTTACACCGGATATATCTTCAAAAAACTGTAGCTGTATATTTAATAATTCGTGGATACCAATATTGGTTGCATTATTGCTAACTTGTTTAGGCATTTCAACACCCGGTTTGGCTTTTATCGCAATGACTCCATTAAAGCGCGCCCATTCTTCCGCAATATCTTCCATACATTTATCTTCCGGCAGACATTCTTCAGGAAATAACAATACGCCCTTAGCAGAGGCGCGCATTATCCAATCATACAATGTTATCAGTCGGTTCACGTACCGCTGCTGGTCTATAACATCACTAACAAATGAATGGGGTTCGCCATCAATAAAAGGATAGATTTTAAAGACATATGGATGACTTTTATGTTCAAACGGTGTTTCTCCCTCTTGAAGAATCTGCCCTAAAGGAGTAAGAAAATAAAAGTACCAGTAGTCATCCATAAACCACTCTGCTTTAATCAGAGGAATATCTTCACGTTCCATACCTGCCGCCAAACCTTCCTGAACTCGTTCTTCATTGATTGTTTCGACCATTTGATGGTAATCCTCAATATCTATTTTATAATAATCCCCATTCAGATAATCATGGCAACGATACCTCGGTTTACTCTCTTTTCTCCATATTTCTATAACACGACACATTGTCGTATCATAAGGGCACATAAAATCTATATTCTTCAAGGAAGACTGGCCAAACTGCTGGCAGTTGGCAATTACATATTTCTTATTTCGGGCATCATGATATATCTCTTTCAGACGCGCGACATCTGCCGGAGTATCAGCAAACGTCTGACATACTTTCTCAAAGGATAAGTCATGTATTTCACCTATAAAAGAACAATCCCATCCACGGAAGTCACGCATGGCATTGTCAACAAAGAAATTATTAGGATTGACATAATCAGTCCAGCAATCACATTTATCATTATTCCATCCCCACCATTTGCGATGTACAATCATTCCGCCTATTAAGAAGTCTTCAAATGTCCTTGAATTAACTTCCTGCATCCGGTTCAGTTGCCAGTTGTATTGCAGGATGGTGCTCATCGTTTCACCTAAACGCTGCTCATTCCGGTCACGGGCAACACAAGTCGGTTCTTTGCTTTGGCTGCGATACACACCAAGAACGTTCCGGACCAAGCGACGGATAAGGTTATTCTTTAGAGGAATACTCCCTTGTGACTGGATATATGCTTCCTCAGTCATCGTTTGACCATCCACAGTAACCATATCAGACCACTGTTTGCCAAATGTGTAGTTTTTATTCCGTTCTCTCTCACGTCGGAAATTACTAAGGTTATTCCAATACTGTTGCGCCTGCAACAATACATCAAAAGCCCTTCTGTCTTCATAGTGCCGTTTCTCAACAGCTACTGAATCCAGTTCCTTATTTGTCAACCTTGATAAAGGTACAAGTTTTCTCTTTTTTGCCATAGCTATGTTTTTGGGCAAATCTACCAATTGAACCGCAACCGGCTATTTTATGTATTAACAGTGTAAAATGAAAACTCCCCGCCATCATAGCGGGGAGATGATTAGTAATACTTACGGTATATATTATGCTCTTCTCTATGACTATCAATATAATCAGCCAATGCAAACGGGTCATCATCCAACTCTTTCAGCTTCCGACGATGTTTATCAGCAATCTTCTTTTCACCATCGGACTTCTTCTCCCCTTCCGTCATGTGAAAACGTTCATATTCCTTTTCGATATCCTTTTTTCTACGTTTGGTCAAGTCCTTAGTTCCTGGCACCCATCCTTCCCATGAATCATGTTTGGATATGTATTTATTTGCCCTGGCAACCTTCTCGGCAAAACTTACTACCGATTCATCCTTATACAGTTCTTTCGCCACAGCAGCCCGGTTACTCTTTGGTGAATTAAGCATATACATGAAGTCTATCATCTTATCATCACTTAACGCTCCATCACGAGCCAATCCTTCAACCCCTAAATAAATGTTACCGAGAACTTCCAAGTCCACACCACCGTACCTTGAGACTCTTTCCATTGTACTGAAAGCAATCTCCGGACTAATCAAACCATATTCATCAACAGCAAATTTGACTTCCTTCATAAACTTGTCAAGCTCATCATAGACAAGAAGAGGATTCATGCCATATCCACTGGCTATTGACTCCAGTAAATTACCGCCTGGCATACCTTTTATCGGAGAAGTAAGGAAGAAAGATATTCCTTTTGCCAAATCATTATCGTCATCATCCCCATCTCCTACAAAAAAGCCAAGCAGACCTTTGCTACCAATATTCCATAACAGGTTCATTCCCCAGGCAAACAAAACGGCCTCGAAAGCTGTTTTCCTATTCTCATTCAGTAGCTTCCTGTATGCCTTACTGGAAGCCTCATCTTCATTCATACCTTCTTGCACATACATATCAGTATAATTATTTTGGAGTTCCTTCCATTTCAAGGAGCGCGTCAAATCATAATAAGCAGCCAATACTTTTCTAACATAACCGATATTAGAATTCTGATAGGTAGTTATCATTCTGTCCATTATTGAACGGCTCATCTGCATTGGAGAAAGAAATGCCGGATGAGAAGATTGCTGTGTTTGATTATAATAAATATCAGCATCCATCAATGCCTGATTACGCGCCTCATCCTCAGCAAGTCCCTGTTTAACCAACTGTCCATATCTATAGTCATAGATAGATTTAGCACCTATAGAACAAGTGACAGCATCCACCAGCTTGTTAGGAATCATACCAGTCTCAATGTATTTATCAAGATACTTACTGATACTTCTCTCTTCCAGCTTCTCATTACCTGCCGTACCTTGGAATACTCTTTCCCTGAATGATGGAATATTATCCATACACCATTTAAAGGTTACAGGCATCTTCGCGGCATTAACAAGCAATGACTTCATATATATCGGACTTTGAGAGTATCCCCAAAAAGCTGGCGCAGAAAGCACCTGTTTCAAAGCGGTACTAAGTCTCCATGCTATATTTCCACCAACTATACCTTTTGATAACTTTCCCAAAACTTCATCCATAAATTTGTTCTGATCCGGATGATAAGTTTTGGTTGCCACCGCTGCCGCATCGTAGAAATTATGAAAACTACCTCGCGTATTGGCATCCAACTGATTTCTGAAAGTTGTATTGCTTAGTACTGCATCCAAATCCCTACGGACACGTGCATAAGCATTCCATTCTTCCATTTGTCTGCCATGGTCAAACAAGACATCGAATGCATTCATTGTTATATCAACGGGCCGCGTATTTACTACACGTTTTATCAGGCTGCCGGCGCGTTCTTCCAATGTCTTTCTACGCTCTTTATCTTCAGACAAGTCGCTTTCCTGCCGGGTAGACTTCTTTACTATCCGAAGAGGAACATAATCTTTGATATCCGCTAAAGATGTTCCATACATTTCAAGATACTTCGCATTATATTTTTCACGGAGTTCCGGCAAAAGTTCTTCCTGTATCCAGTCTGCAAATTTGATATAGTCATTGCCAATAAAGTCTCTTATCTCAACGATAGATTCTTCATCAAAACCTTGCATCTCCAATTTCGTACGACCATCATTCATTTTCCATACCTGATATATATACATCGCCTGCCCCTTGCTTAATGGAATTTCATATTTCACTCCATACCCACCGTCTATTTTGCTTTTAGTATCGACGATATGAACACCGGAGCTGTTCACAGTCTTATCACTCAATGTCCAGACTTTATCGTACTTTTCTCCAAATATCTCTTTTGATTTATTATCAAGACGGTCACGCAACTCTTCCATGCCAAGCACATAAGTATCATACGCTTTCATCACCCCATCTTTACCAGCAACAAAGTATTTATATAAGAATCCATCCTTGCCCAGTGTCTTTGTGTTCACCCGTTTACACATATACTCGAAACTTCCTAAAGGAGCCGAGAAAAATTTCTTCAACACACCTTCTTCTGTTGATTTCTTATCATATATGTCTATTGGTTTACCATCTACAGTTTCAATGGCCCTGCCAATAAGCCGGCATTTCCTCTTAATTTCTTCTTCTGTTCGACGTAAAAGACTGTTTTTACCGTTAGAAATTAATTCTTCCAGTTGTTCAATGGTCATTTGAAGCTGCTTCACCTGCATAGCCCTCGTATCATTAATCAACCTTTCCAGGGCTACTACCTGACGTCTATTCTCATTAATAGTATTGTTTATTTGACGTCGTTTGTTTTCCGAAGGTTCCTTCATCCTATCCTTATATAAATTAGAATTATTCAGATGCCTTTGCTGAATATCCAATTCAATGGACTGTATTTCGAAATCATGGCTTTTATTCATTATTTGTCCGCTAATGATATTCAAAGCCGCCATTCGTTCACTATCTCCCTGGGTCCATACAGTTTCCCCTTGGGCTGCTCTGTCCATCTTCTCATTCAGAGCGGACATTTCTTTTTCTACATCAATATCACTAGAAGCAGCTATTTGCTTTTCAAGCTCATTCTTTTCATCCCGTAATTCCTGAATACGCTCCTTATTCTCTTCGATAATCTTTCTTGATTGGTCAATAGCGGCCAAAGCCTCATCTTTAACGGAAATATCACTAGTATCCTGAATGGTTCTTTCCAAACGTCTTATTTCTTCCTGTTGCTTCCTGTTATCTCTTTTGAGATATAAAATATCATCTTCCAATCCGGATTTTTTTATATCAGATAACTTACCTCGAATGAATGAGAATATACGTCTTGTACTATCATCGACATTCTTTGCAATAGACATATTTTTTCCGTTTACATCTTGCACCTTCAGAGATAACATCTTATCCATCATACGTTGCAGTTTACGGCTTTGGGCGGACAAGGCAATCCTCTTTACATTCATGAAAATCTTTTCAAGGGATTTCTTCGTTTTTGCGTTTTTCACCTGAAGCAAAAGCGAACTGAGTTCCCCCTTCCCTATCTCACTGATTATATCCGAACCAATCTCCTTTTTAATTTCTTCAATAACTTCATTAGACAGCTCTTCAGCAGTTATATGAGAATCAATCTTACGTTCCAAGGAAGAAATACGGGCATTTAACTCAAATATCCTTTTCTTGTATGCATCTAGCAAAGACGGATTCGACACCGAATTTTCATCCGGCTGTTCAGCAAACATATCCTCTTCGTCCGTATCTGTAGTTTCACGGAATCGCTCAGCACGAGTTCTATATTCACCAATTCCAAGTTTATTTCTCATATCTACATCTGCGGCAATCTCTAACGGATTATTCCGTTCCAGATTCTTCCGGCTTCTCCAAAGCAGATACCTGACGTCATTATCTGATAACTCCAGTGATATTCCCATCTTCCGAAGAAAATCTCTGAACGATGAGACAACCTTATCCCACCATGAAGGAATCTCATTCTTTTCTGCTTGTTCTGCAAGAAATTCATCCATGGCAATGGCTATATCACCACCATATTCACGTATAGCACCATCAGCTACTTTCTTTCTTACTTCAACAGGCAATTGACCGTATATTTTGACCATCTCATCATCATACGACTTTTCTCCAAACAACGCACGTAATCCCTTATGGCCTACTATCTCATGAAGAAACGTAGCCTTTGCATCCTCTTCTCCCTTAGCATTAGGCAAGTATATCACCACCTCGCCGGTTTTAGTGTCAAACCATCCCTTCACATTCCGACCTTTCTCGATAGCCTTGCGCGCCGCTCCTTCCGGCAACTCGTCCAGGTTACGGACTATTTTCACAGGCGTATGGAGAGTATCGGATATCTTTTCAATCTCAGGCACAATCTGCTCATGTCCGGTTATAGTAGCATGGCTCTCATCAAATACCACATAGCTCTTCTTCGGAAAACGCTTCTCCTTTCCTCCCAAGTCATGCCGGGTGCTATATTTGTACCCCACATAACCGGCATCACTCAAAACACGGTTCACATCCATACCTTCCGGCATATTCCACGCCATCGCCATATACAGATTCATACCATTGGCTTTTCCGCCATGAAAATACCTGCTAAAGTCCACGTCCACACCTGCATCATGCAACCGTCCGGCTATTTCGGACATCTCCGCGGCATCGTACACTTTGTCATAGTCCAAATAGTTCCCACCGTTGTCAGCGGGAATCTCCACCTCATACAGATGCTTTCTGCCAGCTACTTCCCTATTGCTAGCTATGCCGGCATATTCCTCAGCTATATGTTTGTCCTTAGTCGTATATACCCCTTTCCCAATCATACTCTCGCCTTCACCCTCACCGGAATGTGCCAAATTAAACTTATCAAACTCCGCACCGCTTCCATGATATGTCTTCATGGAATCCTCTCGGAATCTCACGCCATTAATATGTGACGCATTCTCTACTGCTTCATTTCTTGATATTTCATCCCCCGCTTTATAGGTAAGCACTTTTATTCCAGCCCCATTCATGGCATCCACAATATCTTTACTCGCATTGTCAGGAACCACAGCAGCCGCAAACTCATTCAGATAGACCGGACGTTCGAATTTTGTTTCAAAGTACATAGCAGGATACTCGTTTCTGATAGCAGCCACCATATCAGACAACTGCCGTACATCTTCATCAGACAACTCCACTCCATACTCACGTTTCGCAAAACTTCGGGAATTGGGTTTGGTGGCAATTTCCTCTACACGATACAACCCGGTGTCATCAAAACTACTTGCATCCGGATTGAGTTTGAGTCCCAAATCGAAATAAACCTTTTCCCATTTCTCCCTGAACGCTTCTATTTCTTCATGGCTAGTGGTCAGCTTTCCTTTCTGCTGACGAATTCCGTTCAATGTACCAACAGGTTTCATCAGTCCTGCCGCGAACTTGGAGAATGACCCGCCCCAGCCTGTCGCACCCGCCAAGCCTTGTTGTCTCATCATTTTAGACACATTTTCCAAAGTATGTGGAAGATAAACCCTGTTCCCACTTGGAGTATAGCCCTTAAAGAGAACCTCTTTAATGCCATACTTATCTGCAAGATTCTCTTTCCATTCATCATACTCTTTGCTTAACTCTGCCGACTGACTGATTTTTTCCTGAACATCCCGCACAGTCTGATAAGTGTCAATGCCACCGGATTTCCGAATATCCGACATTACTTCATCATAGAACCTTTTGACGGAATTGTATTCATATCCATTTTCCTCTATATCTTTAAGGCTTTCTACCGCTCTCCTATAGACAAATCCTTTCTGAGTAGGGTTCTCATCTATCTTTTTCTGTAATACGCGTTTTCTTGTTTCTATATGCTCTTCAAACTTAGCCCTGTCTCCGTCGAATTTTTCATCTATATATGCCTTCAGAATGGCAGCATTGCGTTCATCGTAATCGTCAATCGCATCTACCCCTGCTATCTTCTTCTGAATGTCCTCAGAAAATACTGGCTCTATTGTTCTAAGTTCAGGCGCTTCGCCCTTCTCATATAGAAACTGATAAGCAAGCGCGTTAGCGTCACGTCCTTCCATATAACCGTTCCATGCAGAACGCACATCCGATTGCATCTCTTTCGGCAATTTAGATATATCATCATAGACACGTTTACTACCTTCATCGTTAAACTGCCTTTCTATCTGTGGATAAGTGGGTGTCCAGGCATCTCCACTGAATGTACCAGCATTACGCCCTGTGTTCTTCGCTACCATGGAAGAAGGCAAAACCAATGAAATCTCACCATATCCCTCATGTGACTGTTTGTCTATATCAATCACCGCTGCGCTCGGATTGGCAAAGCCGCCAAGTTTCAACGCTTTCCGCAACTTATCTCCGCTGATATTATGCAGTCCCACAAGAGACTTGCTTCCATCCTTTTCTTTCACCTCACGAAAACGAATATCCCCATCTTCATCAGAAAATGCTCCATTATTATCTGTTGCCGATTTTATCTGCATTGATTCCATTGCTATCCACACCCGATGTCTCGTACCATCTTTATCATTATACCGACCGCCACCAATATGAGCAACGCCGTCATAACCTAACGATACAGGTAAATCATATAATATCTCCTGCGCCTCACTTCTCGGGTACTCATTATATTCAAAAGATTCCAGAACACTCCTATAAATACTCTCGTTTGTCGCATCCTTACCTATTTCCACATCTATATCATCAGGTAACACATCTTTCCAGCCATCAGCAATATCACTGCTATTCATATCCAGTGGATGACGTATATTCAAGAATACACCGTACACCTGTTTATTATTACCTTTTCCTTTTGCTGTGTAAGATTCAGCAACTTCACGGTTATCTGTAAAGTAGGAGCCTTGACCGAACAAACCGAAATTAGAACCATACGTGTTGAATATTGTAAACCCACCGGCAGATGTTCCGTGATAAACAACCAGCGGCTCCCCGTTCTCATCTACAACCTTTGATGCATTCTTTGCATCATTCTCCCAATCTCCAAACCAATCCTTAAAAGCTTTTGTCCTCGTTTGAACCCACTGCTTTTGATTCAGATTTGTCGGCTCACCATTTGGAGCCTTCATGTAAGTTCCCTCTTCTTTTGCCTTAGCTATGATTAATTGCTCTTCATCCAGCTCTACTTTGCCAAGGTTCACACTCTTATACTCTGCAAAAGGTTTTGTTTTACGATGGGAAGAATCAATCCATTCTTTAAATGTCTCCTTAGATACGCCAGTGATATTTCCAAGTCCTTTCCATCCCGGAGAATAATTGGACAAATACGATTCTTTAGCCTCATCCATCGATGAGAAACCGTACATGACTTTATGTTCATCGAAAGAACCATCCTCATTCACTTGATCCACAACATATACGCCATTACCGGAATCTCCCAGAAACACATCTATATGATCACCATCTACACCCTCTGTTCCTCTGATATAGCCATAAGTGTTGTTCATGGTGACACTCCATGTATTACCGTCAGCATCCACGCCACTGCGTTCGCTACCTCTCGGATTTTCAATCGTTATATCAAATCCATCTATCTTTATATGGCCTTTCTTGTAATTTCCTGCTTCTTTCTGAGCATCTGTAGGATTAGTGTCTACTTTTTGCTCTTCCTTATGCAATGTGTGGGCATCATTAACACGACCAGCATAATCTAACAAAGATTCTCCTTCCATCCGGGAAGGAACATAAGTGTCAGGAACGCTTTCCTGATTACGGGAAGACGATATTAATTCTCTTCCGGATGGGCTACTTTGTAAAGTGTCATGTTCAGTACCACTGTTTGCATCAACTTGGCTGGATTCTTCTTCAGTTCTTCCAATTGTCCCGGCTGAAACAGATTCTTCTCCTTGCAGAACTGAGCTGCCTGGTTCGCGTACTCCAGATACTCCTTCTTGCTCATTGCTTTCACTTTCTGCAATGCTGCTTCCACTTTCTTGCGATGTTCTTCTGTCATTTTCCTGTTCATTTAGTATTTCATCCACAAAGTTAGACATAAATTCTTGGTATTCCTCATCTGAAATCACATTTGATTCAGCGAATAATTCTCCTTGGTCCCAAAGCTCATACTCTTCCGGTGTCATATGATAATTATCTTGATACCACTGCTCTTTCGCCAATTCGTCAGCCTCAGCTTCCGCCTGCCGTTCGCGTTCCGCCATGGCTTCCCTATTACTCTTTATATAATTAATCAGTCCGCCACGGGTACGGGCAGATGACAGCACATCAATAATTGCATTCCGCCCTGCATTCGGATCATTTTGGTCAAAGAAATTGGTTCCAGCTTCCAGGTCTGCAAGCATCAGTTGTTCTCCCGCCTGCTCGATAGTCATCCCACCTTTCTCTTTCGAAGCAAACAAACCAAACATTTTTTTAGCATCCATATTGCCAAAGCCTGTCTCACGTTTATATTCACCATACAAAAGAGGCAGTTTGCCGGCTCCCAGCATCATAGCCGCAAGTTCTTCGCCATTCATAGGTTCACCCATGGCCTTAATTTCATTAGCCGTGGTATCACCCGGTTTCTCATAAAGGGTTTTCACATGTGCTTCAACTTCATTCCAGTAATCAACTTGTTTTTTCGCATCAGCAACCTGTTCATTCCATTGTTTCTTCTCTGCAAAGTATTTCGTTTTGTTTGCTCCTATTTTGGGCGGTTTACTATTTAATTTCTCATAAAGTTTAATAGCCTCATCTTTATTAGCAGTTATAATCCCAGTAACCTCTTCCTCCGTAGGATTATAAACTTCACCATCCATTTCTACCGGAGAAGTAATATCTTCAATAGTCATTTCCATCGGTACCTTATGATATTGAAGATTTCCTTTTTCATCAACGGGAATTACAGGAACTTCATCCATTCCTTTTTGTGCCGATACTGCATTTTCTTGCGTTTCTGGAACTATCTCTTCCTGTACCTGCATTGCTTCCGTCTCTTGCGGTAGTCCAGCCTGTGTTTGCGTATTATTTTCAATTGCACCATTCTCTTCTATTATGTCTTGCTCAGAAATAATAGGATTTTCAGATAAAGGCTCATTTGTCTCTACAGGAAGGCCGTCATCTCCCAGTTCCACTTCTGTTCCCGGCTCGATTTCACGCAGGGAATCATATTCATCACGAGGCATTACATCACTATCAACAATATTACCAGTCTGATCCAAAATATCAAAAGATACTTCCAACTCATTGGCTGAGGTAGCAGAAATAATTCTTCCATCATCAAGTATTTTCTTTCCTGTTGGCCGGGAAAGAGTTTCCTTCTGATACTGTTCTTTAAATCGTAGCATTCTTTCTCTGTTGACAAGAGCCTGAACTTCTTCTTTAGTAGTTTGTACCTCTTTGCCATCAACACCGGTTACTGTCACCAAGTCACCTTCTACTTGCTGGACTACCAGTTCTTCCCTGGCACCCGTTTCTGCATTCAAGATGTTATATGTATCACCGGGATTAAAGGGAAGCACGCCATTTATTTCAGCAGCAGCCTTATCAGCATAATCCTGTTTTATCTGCTCTGCTATTTGAGTCTTATGCTGTTCCGCATTGACTCCCGGCTGCATGGATTGGATATAAGCCGCATCAACCATTTCAAGATCACCAGTCTGAGCATCACGAATAACAATACTCTTGTCAGATTGCTGGTGATTAATTACACCATCTTCTCCTATGACTATGTTACCACCGATTACATATACATGTCGATCGTCTACTTTCATAGTAGCATTATATACGTTACCATCTGAATGTGTGTTCTTTGCAATATAGGCCATCCGGGTTTCAATCTCACCCTCCATACCATCACATACATTGTCTATCATTCCATCATACTGCGCTTTAGCATTCAGGTAGTCGGTAACCTGTGATATATATTGGAGAGAAGAATCATTAATCTCGCTTCTGTTCAATTGCATTAATATTTCTGACGGAGTATTACCATAACTATTTATGGTCGATATAACGTCTTCTTCAGTCATATCCGGATGACTCTCCATGATTGCTCCAATAGCTCCTTCCAGAGCTATCTTGGCATCATTCTTTTCTTCAGGAGTATTTAACCCGTAACCATTATCATAAGAGTTTTCCGTTTGTAGCTGGATTTCATTGACATCTCCATCGGTTCTTCGCCGGAGATCGGCAAGATTAGCTCCCTGAAAGTTTTTAAGCGAAGAAGCATATCTAATTGCAGCTTCCTTTTGTTCCGGCTTATATTCGTCGGATTGATAGATAGCAGATAAAACGGATGTTATATTGCTTTCATCAGCATCCTCAATATCATTTTTTACATCTTCCCAACCATTACCAAAAACACTTTCCGCTTCACGCTCTGCTTTTTCCAGACTTTTACGTGCTTTATACTTTGGAGTACGATAACCGAAAGTCCGTACCCCTGAAAGAAAGCCGCCCATCATTGAAACACCCAGCAAAGTATCAATATTATTATCCAAGTTGAATACTCCAGTAGTAGGATCTGTATCTAACGTTTGGTCTCCAATAAACAAAGCATTCAATGTACCACCGGCAACTTCTTCCGCATATTCACCTAAATTCCCATTCCATTGTGTTCTTCTTTCAAAATCCGTTATAGCCCTTCCCCAGTCACTCGCTTTAATTTCACCGATAAATCTGTTGACTTTACTTAGCCCAATCTTTTCCAACCCACGAGAAGCTGCTCCAGATATAGCATCAGTTAACGGTGAGAAATAACGACCCAACATTTCAGAATAGTTCTCAATGACATTTGCCCCATAAGCTTTCGCCAAAGCAGTTCCCAACGACTCTCCGGTTTCTCTATCGGCGTAGTGTATATAGCCATTTTCATCATAGTCATACCGAACATCACCAATCATTCGGTTCTGAGTATCGGCTACTACCCGACCCGAACCGGTCGTCGCGCTCATAATACCGGCACCTGCCAAATCTGATGCTGCACGCACAGCCCCCATCTCAATTTTCTTGATAGTGGTTTTCATGGCATCTTTCCCATATTTCTGAATGCCACGTTTCACTATTGACTTTGTGACGGTCTCTCCCAATCCTGACGCGGGGTTAATCATGAACTCCAACATGAATGGAACAGATTCAGCAGTAACCTGCCCTGCCTTATATCCACGTCCTAAATCACCGGCGAAGTTTTCATCGACCGCCATATCCACAGCAGCGGCATCAAGCAACAAGTTTTGCGAGTGCGATAACTGCTTTCCAGACTCTTTATCAGTAGAAGCAGTAAGAAGCGCACTTGTATCCAACATGTCTGTTGCACCGGCATCCCATGTACTTATATCAAAGACCTTTTTACCCAATCCACGCAAAAGGCCACCAAAGAAATGCGTTTTACCTTTTCGTGCTGATTCCTCTAAAACATCTTGGGCGTCATCCAGTTTATTGATTGTTGCATTCAAGTTCTTTGCTTCTTCATTAGCATAACGAGGACTGGAAGTATCAATTCCTGAACGGGAGAATTTTATCCCTGAAGACATATCCATCAATGAAGAAAGGAATGGATGGTCACGCTGAAACTTCATCTTTTTATCAAAGTCCTTATCATACACTTCCCCTAGCTGAGTATTCGCTTCTTTCCTGCCTTCTTCAATCTGCTCATTCAATTGTCCACGTATTTCTTGCTTGAAGTTCCGCTCCGCAACCATTCTTGAATCAATAGGAAGAGCCACCCCACCTGACACCACGCTATCCGGGTGAACTTTGGTACCTAATCCTGCATTCTCCAACAACTTGTCATCTGCAATACGTCTCTCAACCTCATCATAGAAAGAAGAATTTCCAATGAGCGTCTTACGTGCGTCAGGAGTTAATTTTGCCCAAGCATCATATTGCCGGTAAGTATAAGAGTTGTCACTACCTGGAATATCAGTTTCAACAGGAGAATCGGATAATACAGTTTGTGATGCCTCATCATGCTTAACAGGAAGAGTAGCTGCCATTCCTAGTCCAAGAAACTTATTAAAATCGTCAAAACTGTCTTTATAACCGGTCTTGTTCTTTAAGACATCGTACACTTTCGTTCTTGCATTCTCATCATTGTCTATGATTTTATTGAAGTCTTCAAAACTATCTTTATAGCCGGTCTTATCTTTTAAGACTTCATATACAGTTTTTCTTTTATCTTCCATTCTGTTTTACTTTAGTAGTGACCAACCATCCGTTTCATCATTCCCATTTAATGACCAACCTGCCTCGGAATCATTATTGCCATTCAAGCCCGCACTATTTCCCTCTTTCCATTTTCCAGTGGAACCAATAATAACATCCCTCATCTGCTTAACAGTAGGTTGTTTCCCTTCCATTTCCTTGAAATACCCTGCCCTTACTCCTTCATTATACATCTTAGCGACCTGGACATCCTCATTCATGTCGTAATATTGAGTTTCACCATTCGGCCCTTCATAACGCAGTTTGGGGAATTTAGTATTTTTATCAGTTTTCTTGGCGGGAGCTTTCTTCCCGGCGGCAATCTCTTCCAACTTATACCTATGTCCTAGGGCTAACAATTCTTTCTGATTCTTCGCACCGGCAGCCTGCTTTTCAAGGTCTTGTTTGCCTCTGGCATCTAGCATACCCATTTGAAAAGCATGATTAATTTTCTGCATAGTGAGTTCACGCTGATGCTTTAATTCGGCTGCCGCAACTGCTGCTTTTTGCCCTTCTTCATACCGTTTGTCTGCCAGCCTATCACGTCCTTCCTTATACGATTGTACCTTATCACGCCAGTTCATATTATCATCCATCTGGACAGCATTAAGATAACCGGCCATCCATTTATCACGTTCTGCATTACGCTGGGCATTCAATGAATCACGCCTTTTCTGATATGCAGCAGAAAGGGTATTTTGACCTGTATAGGCATTCGGAGCACCCTTAGTTGTAAAATAAAGATTAGACAAAGCAGAGATACCGTCCCCTATCGCTGATATAATTCGACGGGAACGGTCACGTTTCTTTTCCTTTGCCAATTCTTCCGGTGTCTTTTGCTCATATGGATTTAACATCTGAAACATCTCCGTATAACTAAGACGCTTCGGTTTTACCTCTTCTGGAGCATCTAAAGATTGAGTGGGTGCCTGCTGCCCCCGCTCTTGTTGTACTGCTTGTACAGGAGAAACAGGTGTCGGTAAGGGCTGTTTCAGCCTTGCTTGCTGTTCGGGCGATGTCTTTATTTGACCGGCGCCCAATATATCTGTCTTTGCATCCATATTCACTCATTTAAAATACGGAAGCAATACTGGATGCAGCACCGGTCACTCCTTGAATTGCGCCGACAGTGTTCTGAGCCTTTTGCATATAAAGTTGTTCCTGCTGTTGTGCCAGGCTGTCTTTTTGTGCCATATACTGTTGTTCTATCGCATCTTTACGAGCATCACCCTGTGCTGCTATCTGACTCATCGTATCAGCCAAAGCCTGGTTATTCGCTTCTTTTGCGGCTGCAAGTGATTCATCTGTACCGCCCATGACAGCTTGTGTTCCTGCCGCCTGTTGGTTGCGCTTTTTTATAGATTCATTCACCTGGGTAATCATCCGTTGTGCTGAGGCTCGCTGAGTAGGATCTTCATTATAACGACGATTATACCAGTCTTCATTATCACGTTTTCGTTCATTAATCGAATTCTGAACCTTTTTCATTGATTTCCTCGCACTAATACCACCGACAATACCACCGACAGCACTTAATCCTGCACCAATAATACTTCCTAACATATCTTATTTAGCTAAATGGTTAATTGATAAAATGATGGTGCTAAAGTAGAGCCTTATATTCGCTGCATAATTTTATGTATTAACAGACAACAGTTTTTGTAAATTTTGATAATAACAGAATAGAATGGGACTAAAGAAAGGACAGACAAATAACCCTAACGGGCGTCCGAAGGGTGCACAAAGTGAAGAGAAGAAGGAACTTCGCAAGCTAATCAAATCACTTGCGGAAAAGAACTTTGATGAATTTCAGAAACGGATGGATATGATTGATAAACCGGAATTGTATTGCCGGGTATATATTGATATGATTAAGTTCGTACTTCCTTCTCTCCAGTCTGTTATGTTTGATGATGTTACGGATAAGAAGAAATCTATTGAAGATAAATTATCAGAGCTATCCAAAGAAGCAGGTAAAGAGTAGAAATATAAATAGGTAGCCAAATAAGCTACCTATTTATATTTTTCTATTTTAACTTTTCCTCTAATGCATCAAAAGCATCATCAACATTCTTCGCAAGCACCTTTGCATAAATTTGCGTCGTTTGAATATTCTTATGCCCCAACATTTTACTAACAATCTCAATAGGAACACCATTTGCTAATGTAATAGTTGTGGCGAACGTGTGACGGGCTACATATCCAGTAATCGGCTTCTTTATTTTAGCTAATGCCCCAACAGACTTTAGATAGATGTTGTATTTCTGATCACACGTGATTGGCAGTACAAAATTATACTTCCTCAATATCTCCATCGCCTTTGATAGCAATGTAATATTATAAATCGTTCCCGTTTTCTGTCTATAGTCACGAATCCGAAACTTACCATTTATCTCTTCAATCTCGGTGAAATCAAATCTTTTTAGGTCTACCGGAGCAATTCCTGTATAACAAGAGAATACAAATACATCTCTCGCCCTTTCAACAGTAGGTTCTTCTATCACACATTCTTCAATAGCTTTTAGCTCATTTGGACTCAGATAACGCCGATCATCTGTTTCCCCTTTATCAAGTCTGATTGAATCATATGGATTCTTCTTTATGAGATCAAGAGCTACCGCTTCACGAATATATGTTTTTAAATGCTTATGGTAGTTATATACGGCAGACACTTTATTACATTTTTTCTTTGCAAAATCGTCCCACATTTTAATCGCTTTCGTATCAACGTCCGAAAAAGAGTGAATGACATCAAATTCACGCAATAAACGTAAAACGCACATAGCACGTTTTTTTGTTGATTCGCTAACATTTCTTTGTTTAATGCGCATTTCCATGAATGAAAGGAAAGAATCATCTCCATTGGCTGTATTTAAGTGCACATCCAACTTTTCGAAGCTAAACTCTTCATGTTTTCGCTGTAGTGAATTACAGAACTCGTTAATATCACGAATCATATTATCAATTCTCTCGTTTAGCTCGATTGAATCTGTCCTGTTACGTACCTTAGTTTTATCTGTCCACTGTTCACTTGTCACTCGTACTCCAGTTGATAGATACTTCTTCTTTCTTTCGAACAGCACTTCAATTTGTACAAGTGCCTCTTTTTCCTTTGTAGCTGACTTTTTACGGTCAAACACTACACGCCATGTTGGATACTTCATACTTAAAAAATTGGTAGAACAGCCGGTAGAACACTTGGTAGATTCCGGTAGAACACAAAGGTAGATAATTAGTAGAACATTTATACCGTTTCATGCATGAATATTTATGAAATAATATGCATTCTAGCAAAGTGAAAAATCACGTATCTACTTGAGTTCCACATAACTAATTGATATACAATAAAAAAGAGGTAACCATAGTTACCTCTTTAAGTACACCCTCAGGGATTCGAACCCTGGACCCACTGATTAAGAGTCAGTTG
>OKWR01000455.1_pt1 | contig 45287 bp, 46 predicted proteins | sample 1607101 | NCBI WGS metagenome assembly OKWR01 (sample SAMN04414076, study PRJEB24778) | human gut metagenome | material: faecal | host: Homo sapiens
AATGAACTACTTTGTGAACTTTTATCAATGAAGTATTTTTAATGCGTCAACCCTGTAAGGGACTGCACAGGATTCTCCCTATACCTTTTGCAAAAGATGCCGTGTGCAAACCCGAATCATCCCTTAAGCTCTTGCACTGCAAAGTACGGTGAAATCTTCCGGACTTTGTGTTATCCGGAACTTACGTAGTCTTATCTAGTGTTATCTGAAGTGTTATTTAGTCTTACCGTACATACATGTACCGGTTATCTTTCCTATCTTTGTCCATATAAATACAAGAGCTACATGAAACTGCCATTCAAACCTATTGCCATATTGGTCATAATTTCTCTGCTGGGTATCTTTATTTATCAGGCATACTGGATCACGGGGCTATACAAAACGATGAAGCACGAACTGGAACAAAGCATCGTAGAAGCCATGCGCATGAGCGATTATAATGAAATGCTGCTGCGTGTAAAGGAGATGCAAAAAGAAAATAAAGCCCACGGTTCGGTAGAGGTTTCAGCAGGATACAATTCCGATTCCGGAAAATCATTTGTCCGCAGCAGTACAACTGTTGACCAAACAGACAGTGCCGGAAGTCGTTCACTTATAAAAGACGGTATCCCTATGAAGTATGACAGCGTCTCAGTGAGCTACCCGAATGACTCGACAAGAGATATCCTTTTCACACAGGGGCAGGAAGGCACAAATATTTCAGTCTGGGCAGAAAGAGATTCAATAAAAGAGGTCCTGGAAGATACAGTGATTAATGAGAATGAACCTCAGGCTTCTTTAAGGGCCGAAGGTGGAATAGATATGATGCTGCGTGACCAAAGCAGTATGGTGGAACTTGCCACTTTCATCCAGCGTGGAATGCACTCGGGACTGGATATTTTTATAGAACCTGATATAGCCGTTTATGACAGTCTGCTGAATACCTATCTGCAAGAACGGGGACTTAAACTTCCCTACCGATTGGAGCGTCTTCATTCCGGTACCGATCCGGACTCAACGCTGGTTTACACTGATACGCTCGCCATTGTCGGGACTCCCGGATACATGCCCAGTGAAAAAGCGAAACAATATAATTATGCTTTCGACATTCACTCCAATCAAAGTTACCGCCTCACGATAGAACCTATTTATAAGATTGTATTGCAGCAGATGAGCGGCATTCTTACCACATCATTCGTTATCCTTATTATATTAGGCTTCTCCTTCTGGTTTCTTATCCGCACCATTTTGCGGCAGAAAACACTGGAAGAGATGAAGAGCGACTTTACCAACAACATCACCCACGAGCTGAAAACACCTATTGCCGTGGCGTATGCCGCCAACGATGCTTTGCTTAATTTCAATCTGGCAGAAGACAAGCAACAACGGGATAAGTATCTGGGCATCTGCCAGGAACAGTTACAGCGATTGAGCGGACTGGTGGAACAAATTCTCTCCATGAGTATGGAACGCCGTAAAACCTTCCGCCTGCATCCGGAGACGCTCAGCTTGCACGATCTGTTCCCGGCACTCATCGAACAGCATAAACTGAAAGCGGGCAAGCCTGTAGAAATCAATCTCGACATTGCACCGGAAGACCTGACAATCATTGCCGACCGTACACACTTCAGTAATATTCTGAGTAACCTGATAGATAATGCCATCAAATATTCTCCGGATAAAGCCGACATAACGATCTGTTGCCGAAAAAAGGAAACGGAACAAGTGGAAATCTCGGTTACAGACCATGGCATTGGTATCCCTACGGATAAACAGCCTCACATTTTCGATAAATTCTACCGGGTTCCGACAGGAAATATCCACAATACCAAAGGCTACGGGCTGGGGCTTTTCTATGTAAAGACAATGATAGAAAAGCACGGTGGTATTGTAACCGTACGAAGTGAAGCGGGAAAAGGAAGTACATTTACAATAAGAATCTGAATAACATTGCTTGTTATGGTGTACAACATTGCTTGTTACAACACATTACATTGCTTGTTATGAAAATGAATCAAGATATGGACAAAATTAAGGTACTGCTGGTTGAGGATGAACAAACCCTCGCCATGATTATCAAAGATACGCTGGAAGGTCAGAACTTCATCATCCATACTGCTGCCGACGGCGAGGAAGGTCTGCGTATGTTCTTCGACTTACGCCCTGATGTACTGGTAGCAGATGTTATGATGCCTCGCATGGATGGTTTTGAAATGGTGCGCCACATCCGTCAAACCGACAAACGAACTCCGGTACTTTTTCTCACTGCCCGTTCTTCCATCAATGATGTGGTAGAAGGCTTTGAACTCGGGGCCAACGACTATCTGAAAAAGCCTTTCGGCATGCAAGAACTTATCGTACGCATTAAAGCGCTGGTGGGCAAGGCATTTACATTCAGAGAGGAACCGAAGAAGGAAGAAACCTGTTTCGAGATAGGCGATTACCATTTCAACTCTGTCACACAGATATTGTCCCATACCGGAATAGAACAGGAACTCTCCCACCGCGAGGCCGAAATTCTGAAACGCCTGTGCGAAAACCGTAATCAGGTAGTGAATACCCAGAATATCCTGCTCGATCTTTGGGGAGACGACAGTTTCTTCAATTCGCGCAGCCTGCACGTGTTCATCACTAAATTACGACATAAGCTTTCCAAAGATGAACGTATCCGCATTGTCAATGTCCGAGGCATCGGATACAAACTTATCATCAACTGAAACTTCCGTTAACACATAACGACTTATGAAAAAACTATTCATCATCCTGTTCCTTCTCACTGTTTCCTTTCGCATTGCTGCACAAAACGAGCAAGCAAAGGACAGCACATTATTGAATCGTTTTCCCACGGAAATGGGAAAAGAGCCGTTGTCTCCTCCACCCGGAGCAGCTGCCGCTCCTAATCGGAATATGCCGGTAAAGACTTCTCTCAGCATGGATAGCACGGACTTACACATCACTCTTCCGACTTACTATCCCAACTTTCCGTGGATGGATATCAGAATGGGAAAGATGGTCAGCAGTTACGATCCTTTCGTGATGGATTACGAGCATTACGGTGCTTTTCAGCTTTCACCCAATAGTATACTGAGCACATTCAGCACCTACAATACCTACCCTACTATGGGAACAATTATCCAGTCAGGTGCCGATTTTATATATCGCCCTAATGAACGCTGGGAATTGACAGGGGGCATGTATACCGCCAAATACACCATCCCTTCGCGCATGCATGGTTCTCAATTCGACATTGGCTTGGATGCCTCTGCCGCCTATCGTATCAACAATTTCCTTCGTATCCGCTTCTTCGGGCAATATTCAGGCTTTGGCAAACAAAACTCTCTGAACGGATATATGAATCCTATGTATCCACAAAGCCACTACGGTGTAGTCATGGAAGTGAAAATCAATGATTATCTGGAAATACAGGGAGGTGTGGAACGAGCGTACAATGCTTCGAAAATGAAGTGGGAAACAGTACCGATACTTGCTCCGGTGATTCATCTCAATAGAAAAAAGAAATAGAAAACGGGCTGCATTTCCACACGAGATACAGCCCGTTCATTTACTGGTTAGAGAGGAACAAATAGATTGCTTATAAAACCAATTCAATTATTTACGCTCCAAAGATAACAACAATACTCAAACATCAGCGTACAATATACAAGTTTTATTTTAATAAATGCTATATATTTCCATAATTCATACTTATTTCTTATATTCGCCATTAAATAAAGACCATTAAGTGATGAAATATATAGGACTAATCATACTTTTCTGTCTTCTTTCTTTCAGAGTAAATGCCCAGAATGAAGTACCCGCTGACAGTGTTCGCAGTATGAATATGCCAGCAACAAAGAATTTTGATGGATTCCTTTTGGATATGAACCTGATGAAAATGGCAACTCCCCAAATGCCCAAAATGACTTTAGACATCCCCGATGCCAGCAAAGATTACAGTTTTCTGTTTCGCTTGGACCCGAATGTGACCTACTCACAAGGCTACTCACACTTGTTTAGCTTGGGTAGCTCCACCATATACAGTATGAATCCTTTCGGACTGACAGGTTTCGGATCATCTCCCCAAAACCTGCAAATGGGAAGTTTCCGGCTGAAGAATGGAATGCGCATCAATACTTATGGAGAGTATGACAAGGACGGATGGAAAGTCCCTAATCCTTCTGCCCTGCCATGGGAACGGAATAACTTCAAAGGCGCTTTTGAACTGAAGTCGGCAAACGGATCGTTCGGAATTAGAATCGAAGTACAACAAGGAAGGAATGGACCTTACTAAAAAAGACAACAGCCAAGGGATTAATACTGAAATAATATGAATATGAAGAAAAAAGTATTGGTAATAGGTGCCAATGGCTTCACAGGACGCCGGATATTGAATAATTTGTCACGCAATGACGAGTATATAGTAACAGGTTGTTCTCTGCATGACGACATTGCTCCCGATTCCGGAAATTATCGCTTTATCAGTGCAGACATCTGCCAGATGGGAGAACAAAGCGCATTGTTCCGGGAAGTACGCCCGAATATAGTGATCAACACGTCCGCATTATCCGTTCCTGATTATTGCGAAGCACACCGTGAGGAGGCAGACAGTATCAATGTCAATGCTGTGGGACAGTTGGCATTCCGATGCGAAGCATCCGCTGCACGCTTTATACATCTATCCACTGACTTTGTATTTAATGGAGATACAGGGCAGCTTTATACGGAAGAAGATACTCCTGATCCGGTCAACTACTATGGTGTAACCAAACTGAAAGGAGAAAAACGGGTAGCCGAGCTTTGTAGCAATTATGCCATCGCACGTGTGGTAGTGGTTTATGGTGCTGCCTTGCCGGGACAACACGGAAATATTCTGCAATTGGTAGCCAACCGTTTGAGAAATAATGAAGAAATACGGGTGGTTTCCGACCAGTGGCGCACGCCAACCTATGTAGGCGATGTTTCTCAGGGAATAGAAAAACTGATAAACCATCCCAATAATGGTATCTATCACATCTGTGGTCCGGAATGTCTGACTATAGCCGATATTGCTTATCGCGTAGCAGATACTTTGAATCTGGATTATTCATTAATTCTGCCAGTCACCACCAAGCAAATGGGAGAAACAACTCCCCGTCCCCGTTTCAGCGGATTAAGCATTGAAAAAGCACGCAGAGAACTGGGATACCAGCCGCACACTCTGGAAGCAGGAATAAGACTAATGTTCAATCTTTAAATAAGTGATTAGTGGTGAGTGATGAGTGATTAGTAGTTGGAATGTTATACAACTTGATTAATCACTCATCACTCACCACTAATCACTAAACAACGTTTCTGCAATTCCACTCTCCTTCTTATACACCCGCACCATCTCCAACAACTCATCCCCATACTTTTCCACACCTTTTTTACCAAAATAAGGAATCCGGAGAAGAGCGGATTTATCTTCCGGTAATAAATTGGTGATACCCAAAATAGCTTTCTGCTGGATCACAGTATATACCGGTAATCCTAATTGAGACGCTTCCGCATTGCGCCATACTATCAGACGCCTGTATAATTCGGGATGCAGGATATCCGAAGGTACTTCCACTGCCGCCGTTTTTTTCCGTGCAGGGGTACTTCCACTTTCTTCGGCTCCGTCTTTTCGTTTTCTTCTTTCGGAAGAATTGCCGGAACGCTTTTCTCCTTTGCCCTTAGCCGATGCCGTATCGTCAATGGAAAGTACCGCCTTTTGTTTCAGGTACTCTCCCACATGAAAGCCCTTACTGATAACAAATTCCAATAAGTCTACTTTTAACAGAAGCAGATCATCCAATTCCTCACTGGCAGTCTTCAACTGTTTCTTTAGTTCTTTATTATCTGTTTCCACAATGCTGCTACTTCTGATAGCATCCAAAGGCTCTAACTGTTCTTTAAAATACTCAGCCCCCAAATGAATACGTTCCTGCAAGCTTTTATCCGTTGCATAATCTTCGGCACTATCGACCAGGCGTGTGTATTGGAGGCTAAACTTCTGGGCAACTTTCGTCACCTTCTCATGGAAGCGTTCCGTCTCTGACTTATATTCAGTCAATAGTTTGGGATAGAGCTTATACAAATGTTCATCCACCAATCTCACAAAGCGCTTCAATGCCAACTCTAACGGTAAGAAATCAAACAATCCGGATAGCAATTCCAGAAAGTACGCTTGCTGCAATCTCCGATAACGCGATTCATCAGGTTCGTTTCTGCGTGCATCTTCCGTAAAAGTATCTACAGCACTGTCACTGATGACTGCTCTTGCAGATAATGGAGCACTCAAGACCAGACCTTCCAACGTTTTGCAACGACTTAATGCCACATAAGTCTGTCCATGTGCAAAAGAGGCACTGGCATCGATTATAGCGCGTTCAAATGTCAGTCCCTGACTTTTATGGATAGTAATAGCCCATGCCAGCTTCAGAGGGAATTGCTTGAAGACTCCTTCTATATCTTCGGTGATTTCCTTAGTCTCTTCATCCAACACGTATTTTGCATTCGTCCATTCTTCTTCTTGCAGCATAAACGCATCCTCACTTCCTTTACTGCGTACCTCGATGCCCAAAGCTGATACGTTCACCACTTCACCGATCATACCATTGTAATAACGGTGCTCACCGGATGAATCGTTCTTGACAAACATGATTTGGGCACCACGCTTCAATTCAAGCACTTCATCTGTGGGATAAGAATATTCAGGAAATTTTCCATCTACTTGGGCGCGAAAGGTAAAGGAACGGCCGGGTAATTGTGCCAGTTCATATTCATTGATACGTTGCGCCTGATAATTATGGGTAGTCAGTTGGATGTAGCCTTCCTCTTTCGAAGGATTGAAATTCGGAATGTATCTACGGTTCAGTTCATCCAGCAAAGTTTTGTCACAGCGGTTCTCCCGAATGCGGTTCAGCATATCCAAAAAGTGAGTATCGCTCTGACGATACACTGTTTTCAGTTCAATCGTACAGTATTCCGACTGTCTCAGTGCACGACTGGAAAAGAAATAAGGAGTATCATAGTAACTGTTCAGCATCTGCCACTCTTCATCTTTTATCACCGGGGCAAGTTGCTGCAAATCGCCAATCATCAGCAATTGCACACCACCGAAAGGTTTGCTGCGATCACGAAAACGTCTCAACACATCGTCTATCGCATCCAGAAGATCAGCACGTACCATACTGATTTCATCAATCACCAGCAGGTCTATACTACGCATGATGTTGAGTTTATCTTTTCCGAAACGGAAACGATATTGTGCTTTGCCATCCGCACTGAATGAGGTATCGGGTACGTAAGGGGCAAAAGGTAACTGGAAGAAAGAATGAATGGTTACGCCACCTGCATTGATAGCCGCAATGCCTGTTGGGGCAAGGACAACCATACGCTTTGGACTTCCGGACTTCAACCGCCGCAGGAATGTAGTTTTTCCGGTCCCTGCTTTACCGGTAAGAAAGAGATGTGTGCCTGTATTTTCTATAAATTGCCATGCTAATGCCAATTCTGGATTCTGTTCCATTATTTCATCAATGTTGGTTGGAGGTGTAAAGGTAACACAAATAAAAGAGTTAAAGCCTCCATTGGCACATCTTTTTGCAAAAAAAGGGAAAAGCTATAAGAGTGACAAGCTACGAGCTACAAGTGCTTTTCGGGACATAGCGCAGCCACTCCTAACTTGTAGCTCGTAGCTTTTAGCTTTATCACTTCAGACTTCCTGCAATGATATCCAACAATTCGTTTGTAATCGCCTGTTGCCTGCTCTTGTTATATTGCTTCGTCAAGTCCTGTATAAGTTCATTCGCATTATCTGTTGCAGTCTGCATGGCAAGTGTACGCGCAGCATGTTCAGAAGCATTGGAATCCTGAAGCACAGTAAATAATTTCTGACTCAGCACCTTCGGTAATAAATCAGCAATCAACTGCCCGACAGATGGTTCTACAATATAATCATTCTGGAAGCCACGTTTTCCCGATCCTTCTGTTGCAGCAGTTGCTGCCACCTTGCTCAAATCAATAGGAAGATATTCTTCACGCATCAAAATCTGCGAACCCATTGATTTGAAATGATGATAAATCAGCTCCACACGATCGATTTGCTTTTCCATAAACTCTTGCATCAACAATGCAGCAAGTTCATACGCTTGCATGTATGATGGTTTATCCGCCATCCCCTGATAACTTCCCTGCGATGTATAGCCCAACTTTTTCACAGCCTGCTCTACTTTCTTTCCTACAGGATATATCAGAACATTCTCTTTACCAAGTGATTTATATTCTTCCAGCGTTTCTCCAAGCTTTTTTACCACATTCGCGTTGAAAGCTCCGCACAGCGAACTGTTGGATGAGAAAACCACAACCGCTACCCGCGTTACGGGACGTACTTCAGTATAAGGTGACTCAAACGTAGCATCTGTAGACAAGAAGTTAGTCAGAATTTCATTCAGCTTCTGTTGGTAAGGCAGCATATTCTCAATCCGTGTCTGTGCCTTGTGCAACTTAGCGGATGCCACCATCTTCATCGCCGATGTTATCTGACGCGTACTCTTGACGGAGTTTATTCTGTTTTTTACTTCTTTTAAAGAACCCATAGCATTTTTTTTAGTGGTAAGTGATTAATGATTAGTGATAAGCGGTAAATGAGCGCATGCCACTAATCACTTGTCACTAAACGTTAATCACTAATCCAAGTATTGTTTCGACATCAGATCTGCAGTTTTCTCTATCTTTTTGCAGATATCATCGTCAATGACACCGCTCTTCAGTACATCAAGCACATCAGCACGATGATTCATTTCAAGTGCTTCAAGGAAACTCCTTTCAAAATCAGTTACTTTATCCAACGGAACATTACGCAGCAAACCATGTGTACCACAATACAGAATGGCAATCTGCTTTTCTACCGGCATCGGGCTGTATTGCGGCTGAATCAACAAACGAGTATTCTTTTGTCCCTTATCAATGGTCAGTGCAGTAACAGGGTCCATATCGCCGCTGAACTTTGTAAATGCTTCCAATTCGCGATACTGCGCCTGGTCTATCTTCAATGTACCGGCCACTTTCTTCATCGCCTTAATCTGGGCGTTACCACCCACACGACTCACTGATATACCTACATTGATAGCCGGACGATTACCTTGGTTAAACAAGTCTGTATCAAGGAATATCTGTCCGTCAGTAATAGAAATCACATTCGTCGGGATGTATGCTGATACGTCTCCAGCCTGCGTCTCGATAATAGGCAGTGCGGTCAGCGAACCACCGCCTTTTACTTTGCCTTTCAGACTTTCCGGCAAGTCATTCATTTCACGTGCCACTTCTTCTTGGTTGATGATACGTGCTGCACGCTCCAGCAAACGGGAATGCAAATAGAAGATATCTCCCGGATAAGCTTCACGCCCCGAAGGACGACGCAAAATCAGTGATACCTCACGATAAGCCACCGCCTGCTTGGAAAGGTCATCATAAACCACCAGTGCATGGCGGCCGGTATCGCGGAAGTATTCACCAATGGCGGCTCCTGCAAACGGGGCATAATACTGCAACGCTGCGGGATCACCTGCAGTGGCGGCAACCACAATCGTATAATCCATTGCGCCATTCTCACGCAAGGTGTTCACAATAGTAGCTACTGTGGAACCTTTCTGACCAATGGCTACATAGATGCAATATACAGGATCGCCTGCCTCATAATTGGCACGCTGGTTGATGATCGTATCGATGGCAATAGCTGTCTTTCCCGTCTGACGGTCACCGATGATCAACTCACGTTGTCCGCGACCGATAGGTATCATGGCATCCACGGCCTTTAGTCCGGTCTGTAACGGCTGGTTCACAGGCTGACGAAAGATAACACCCGGCGCTTTACGTTCCAAAGGCATTTCGCACAGTTCTCCACCAATGAGTCCCTTACCATCCAACGGCACCCCCAACGGGTCGATAACACGTCCCAGCATTCCCTCTCCCACCATAATGGAAGCGATTCGCTTGGTACGCTTTACGACGTAGCCTTCTTTGATTTTATCTGTAGGCCCCAGCAAAACAGCACCTACGTTGTCCTCTTCCAGATTCATCACAATTGCCTTGATACCGTTGTCAAACTCCAACAGTTCGTTTGCTTCGGCATTGCGCAGTCCATAGATACGTGCCACACCGTCACTGACTTGCAGCACCGTACCGATTTCATCCAACTGCACACGGGTATCAATTCCCTCTAACTGGTGACGGAGAATATCGGAGACCTCGCTTACTTTTATATTTTCAGACATGATTCTATTTACGATTTAGTTATTACGATTTACGATTGAAATTACCGTACTTAAGTCCGATTCACTACTTACAATATAGAGTAACTCTAATCGTAAATCATACAATTCTTCTGTTCTTATCAATGAACTGTTGTTTCACTCTCTTAAGTTGTGTGGAGATGCTGGCATCCAGCCGGAAATCGTTGATGTCAAATATGAAGCCCCCTTCAATCGAAGGATCAACTTCTGTTTGCAACTCCATCTCTGCATGTAGCAAAGTAGAAGCACTATCCCGAATGCGTTCCCAAACTTCCCGGCTCACAGGTACAGCCGTAATCAGCTTTCCTACACCGATATGCTTCAACTTCCTGTATAAATCGAGATAAGTCAAACAGATATACTGCAAGTAATACTCCCGTCGATTTCTCAGTACAAGGGCGATAAAGCGGGAGAATTCCCGGCTCACTTCTCCATTACCTACGGCAGCGGTACAAATCAGAGCTAACTTCTCCTTGGTCTTCAAAATGGGATTATCCAACGCTTCCCGTAAATCAGGATGCTTACGGAAACTACGTTCCAGCATACGCAATTCACGGTATACGCGGTCTTCAGTCCCCGTACCTTTCGCGTATTCTATCAACGCTTTGGCATATCGCATCGAAACAATTCCTATATCCATTTCCTTTAATTATTAGTGATTAGCGACTCATGACCAGCACATTGCACTCATCACTCATCACTAATCGCTGATCGCTACTTAATTGCTTCTTGAGGCTGCCAGCACTTCGTCCAGCATCCGGTCTATCATCTCCATTTGCTCATGCTCTTCATCCAGATTCTTACGGATTACTTTCTCCGCAATATCCACAGAAAGCACGGCAACCTGACGACGAATATCGCGTATTGCCTCTTCCTTTTCTTGCTGTATCTGCTTCTTCACATCGTCCAGCTCTTTCTGCGCGGCGACTTCCGCCTGCTTGCGTGCTTCAACGATAATCTTATCACGCTCGTGCATCGCCTCCCGCAGGATGCGTCCTTGCTCCTTGTTGGCAGCAGCAACCAATGCTTCACTCTCAGCTTTCAGCCTTTGGAGTTGCGCATTAGCTTCTTTTGCCACTTCCAGCGATTGGTCGATGTAGGTTCTACGACCCTCTACCATCTTGGTAATGACAGGGAAGCCATACTTCGCCAACACCACAAACACCACACCGAATGACAAAAGCATCCAGAACAGCAGACCACTATCGGGTAATAACAATGACATAATTTTATCTACATTTTAATTATAAGAAGAACACTAACAGACACACAACTACTGCCAACAGAGCTACACCTTCAATCAATGCAGCAGCGATAATCATGTTCATACGAATGTCTCCCGATGCTTCCGGCTGGCGGGCAATAGCCTCCATAGCTGAACCACCAATTTTACCAATACCCAAACCTGCACCGATAACGGCAAGTCCGGCGCCGATTGCTGCACCTAATTTACTAATTCCGGCTGCAGCCACAGTAGCTTGCAATAATACAGATAGTAACATAATCTTTTGTTTTTAAATGGTTTATTATTAATTGTTATTTTCTTTCACTTTTACTTCTTTATGCTCTTCCTGAGCCAGTCCGATGAACACGGCAGACAGCATAGTGAATACGTATGCCTGGATAAATGCCACCAACAACTCCAATGCATTCATAAAGATATTGAACAGCACAGATGCCACGGTAAGCGTACCGTTAAGCGCAGGTCCCATACTGGCGGAAATAAAGATCAGACATGTTAACACCAACATTGCCATGTGTCCTGCCAACATATTGGCAAAAAGACGGATCATTAAGGCAAATGGTTTGGTGAAGATACCGAAGAATTCAATAAAAGGCATCATCGGTACAGGAACCTTCAGCCACCAGGGTACATCCGGCCAGAAAATATCTTTCCAATAGGTTTTCGTTCCAAACAGGTTGACGGCAACAAATGTAAAGAGTGCCAACACCATCGTAATAGCGATATTACCCGTCACATTGGCTCCACCCGGAAAAATGGGAATCAACCCCATGATATTATTTATAAAGATGAAAAAGAACGCTGTCAGCAGGTAAGGTGCAAACTTCCGATATTTCGGCCCTACACAACTCTTGATGATATCGTCGTTCACCATCATAATAAACATCTCCATAAAGCCGATAAAACCACCCGGAGCTGCACTGCCTTGCGGATGTTTACGATACCACTGGGCAACAGCCAGAATAATGACAAGCAGCAACACACTGTTAATCAGCAATGACAGTGTCACTTTTGTGATAGAAATATCCCAGGGACGTATTTCGTTTCCGGCTGCATCATGTTCTACCAGCTTACCTTCATACTTGCTACCGACCGGAGCTATGAAGAATCCTTCATAAGATCCCCCATTTTCTTCCAACCGTGAAGAAAGGAAAGCGTGCCAACCAGTCTGAGAGCTATATACAATGACAGGTAATGGGATAGTGACGTGCGTTTTTCCCCATGTGGTAATATGCCACTCGTAAGCATCGCCAATGTGTCCGAAGACGATCTCTTTCACGTCTACCGTGTTTTCTTTCTGTTCGGCAGAGGTGACATCATCCCGTTTGGCTACGCTGTCAAGCTCCGCTTCAATCCCCTGTGCCGCAACTGGCAAGGTGGTAAGCAGCATTCCCAGCATCAGGAATATTCCGGTCAATAGATTACGCATTTGTTTCATTTTTCTTTTCTTTTTTTCTGTTTCTTTCCTACTTCATAAGTAAAAAAGAACCAAGTCTCGTATATCAGATAGACTATGTAGTAAAGGATGAATGTCAGCAGGAATAACTTTGCTTCTTCCCGCACTGCAAAACAGTATACCACCAAAAGTATCACAGAGAGCAGCATCTTCATCACCTTCATTGCCATATAAAGCAACAACATCTTTTGCGGGGCATGCTTACGACAAGCATCAAACATAGATATTTCAAAAAGCCCGAACAAGAAGAAATATACCGGAATAAAAGGGTATCCTCCAAAATAATGTCCGGGCAATAGATAATGTAAAATCCCTGCGCCTGCCCATCCTGCTATTAACGTCAACAGGGTGATCTGATATAAAAAATTGCGCTTTGTCAAGCTGATACTCATAGTACTAAATTAAAAATTAGAAATAAAGAATAATCCGGAAAGGAAACATTAGTCAACGCAAGCAGAAACCACTCCACCACTTAACTCAATGAAACCACCCTCTATGTCAAGGATCTGTTCTTCTCCTCCTGTCGGTACATATATCACCTTACCTTCACGAAGCGAAGACACAATGGGTGCATGTTGCGGCAGAATGGTAAACGTTCCTATTGTACCAGGTAACGTTACACTTTCCACTTCTCCATTATAAATTTCCTTTTCAGGAGACACTATGTTCAAATACAACTTTTTCATAGCCTCTTTCCTTCTTCTATTTTTTAATTATTTACCTGTTCCAGCAGCTTCTTACCTTTCTCTATCGCTTCTTCAATCGTACCTACATTCAAGAAAGCAGATTCGGGCAAATAATCCACCTCACCATCCAGAATCATCTTAAAGCCTTTGATAGTATCTTCTATGGGCACCATTGTTCCCGGTACACCCGTAAATTGTTCGGCAACGGCAAAAGGCTGTGACAAGAAACGCTGCACGCGACGTGCACGGTTCACCAGTGTACGGTCAGCATCCGAAAGTTCTTCCATACCAAGAATAGAAATAATATCCTGTAACTCCTTATTACGTTGCAGAATTTGTTTCACCCGTTGCGCCACTTCATAATGCTCTTCTCCCACAACATGCGGGTCGAGGATACGTGAAGTAGACTCCAGCGGATCAACGGCAGGATAAATCCCTAATTCAGTAATCTTACGGCTCAATACCGTTGTGGCATCCAAGTGCGTAAAGGTAGTAGCTGGTGCCGGGTCAGTCAAGTCATCGGCAGGTACATATACGGCCTGTACAGAGGTGATAGATCCATTTCGGGTAGAAGTAATACGCTCCTGCATGGCACCCATTTCAGTAGCCAGCGTCGGTTGGTAACCTACTGCCGAAGGCATACGTCCCAACAAAGCTGATACTTCGGAACCGGCTTGTGTGAAACGGAAAATATTATCGATAAAGAATAGGATATCACGTGAACCGCCAGTCTCAGCACCTTGGTCACGGAAGGACTCCGCTACCGTCAATCCGGACAACGCTACCGATTGACGCGCGCCGGGAGGTTCGTTCATCTGACCAAATATCAAAGATACCTGTGATTTCTCCACTTCACTGTAATCTACCTTAGATAAATCCCAGTTTCCTTCTTCCATACTTTTCTTGAACTCTTCACCATAACGGATAACACCGGATTCAATCATTTCACGCAACAAGTCGTTACCTTCACGGGTACGTTCTCCTACTCCTGCAAACACAGAAAAACCATGTTGTTTCTTGGCAATGTTATTAATGAGTTCCTGGATAAGTACCGTTTTACCTACACCGGCACCACCGAACAAACCAATCTTACCACCCTTACTGTAGGGTTCCAGCAAGTCGATAACTTTGATACCTGTATAGAGTACCTCTTGTACGGTAGTCAAATCTTCAAACTTAGGAGGATCACGGTGGATGGGATAAGCACCGGCACGGTCTAACTCTTTCATACCGTCAATGGAATCACCCACTACATTCATCAACCGACCTTTAATCTGGTTGCCCACCGGCATAGTAATAGGACCACCTGTGGGATGTACTTTCATACCTCTTTGCAAACCGTCCGTACTATCCATGGCTACGGTCCGCACCGTATTCTCGCCAATGTGTTGCTGCACTTCTACGATTAATGTTTTTCCATTTGATCTTTTTATCTCCAGTGCGTCGTGGATGCTTGGAAGCATTAATTCGGCATCCGTACCCTCGAAATAGACGTCTACTACCGGTCCGATGACCTGAGAGATATGTCCGATAATTTGTGACATAAGCAATCTTTTTATATAATTTCTCTTTTTCTAAATTCTACAAGTCGCGTTCTTGTCATTCCGCTGCTATGAGCTTAACACCTATTGAATCGTTTTTGTTCAAAGCTTCAAATCTTAATTTTAACGGAATAGTTACATAAGCAACTTTGCAAATGTAAACACAAAAACTTTCAAGTTGTACTCTACAGAAACGTTTTTTCTATAAATTATACCCTTTTGAACTATTATTACTACAATAAGAACAAAAAAGCGACATCTATTTAACGTTGCTTAAACATTCATCAACAAATAGTAAGAAGGAATTCTACTATTATTGTATGAACAAAACAGCATTTAGCAAGTTATATGTTTAAGTATAAATTTAATGAAAGGAAAAAGTATGAATTCACATCAAAATCCATTCGAAGGAAACACCCCACAGGATGTAACCGAAAGACAAGGCGAAAATGCCATTTTCATTGTTTACGGCTTAAATCAATCTCCCGATGCTATTGACAAAGTGAAAGATGTATGTGCCAATTTTTCTGCGCTAATACGCAGTATGCGTAATCGTTTTCCGGATGCACAGTTCAGCAGTACAATTAGTTTTGGCGCTGACGCATGGAACCGTATTTTCCCAGGTAAAGGCAAGCCTAAGGAACTGGAAACTTTCAAAGAAATCAAGGGAGGCAAACAAACAGCTGTATCTACTCCCGGTGATATATTATTCCATATCCGCGCTAAGCAAATGGGGCTATGTTACGAATTTGCTTCTATCATTGATGAAAAACTGAAGGGGGCCGTCGAAGCTATTGATGAAACTCACGGTTTCAGATATATGGATGGCAAGGCAATCATTGGTTTCGTAGATGGAACAGAATCTCCGGCTGTAGACGAGAATCCTTATCACTTTGCCGTAGTTGGCGAAGAAGATCCGGATTTTGCGGGTGGAAGTTATGTATTTGTACAGAAGTATATTCACGATATGAAAGCTTGGAATGCGCTTCCGGTAGAAGAGCAGGAAAAAGTGATAGGACGAAGAAAGTTCAATGACGTGGAATTGTCGGATGAAGAAAAGCCTGCAAATGCACATAATGCTGTGACAAATATTGGAGATGATTTGAAGATAGTACGTGCCAATATGCCATTTGCCAATACTTCAAAAGGGGAATATGGTACTTATTTCATCGGATATGCAAGTACATTCAATACTACACGTCGGATGCTGGAAAATATGTTTATCGGGAATCCGGTAGATAACACCGACCGCTTGCTTGATTTTAGTACTGCGGTTACCGGAACCCTGTTCTTTGCACCGTCGTATGATTTTCTTGGAGAAGATTAGCAGTTTGCCCAGTGTATGGGCGAACATAAAAAAAGGCTATCTATCCCAGACAGCCAATCTTTTGTTAACCTTAAATCTAATACTATGAAAAACACATTGCAAAGGTACGGCTTTTCCTGACTTCTCCAAATTTCAAAGCCTATTCAGAGCATTTTACAACAAGGTTTAATAGTTCTATTGACCTTGTTAACAATTTAGCAAAGAAAAAGAGTATTATGCAGTGTTTTTTAAACAGGTATTAAGAATAATGTAAAATATCTATTCGACTATAGTGGATTTCTGCATACAATACGCAGAAGCCCCGCCATGATAATAGTCCTCTTTAATGGAAGTATGTTTAAATCCATTCTTTTCATATAAATGAATAGCAGGGAAATTTGAAACATTCACCTCCAAAGTAATTCTCTTCAACCCTTCTCTTTGAGCAATAACAGCTATCTGATCTATCAATAATTGCCCCACTTTCTTGCCACGAAAATCAGGATGAACAGCTATCGAATAAATACGGAGACTGCAGGCACGTTTATTGATCAATACACTAAAATATCCCCCTACCCTTTGCCGATATTCTGCTATACAAAAGTGTCCTTTTGCTTGAGAAATAAGATAAACGAACTGACGTTTCGAAAAGCTATCCTTATTAAAACAAATTTGTTCTATTTCCATAATTGACGGGATATCATCAATTTCAGCCGAACGAAGTATAAATCCCTGTTCCATACAAATTAGAAACGTTTGATATCCAACATACGCCAAAAGTTATTCAGCAATCGATAGTAAAGTTCATCTCCTAAAATGGCATCCTCCAATCCATGGTCAATGCTGGGGTTATCATTTATCTCAATAACAATAGCACGGTCATTTACCATTTTCAAGTCTACTCCATACAGACCTTTCCCAATAAAAGAAGCCGCACGCAACGCTGTATCCAGTACCTTACGCGGCACTTGATATATAGGAATAGTCTCCACCAGTCCACAACGGCTTCGTCCGGAAGCGTAGTGGCAATAGATTTGCCAATGCCCCTTAGCCATATAATACTTACACGCATAGAGAGGCTCTCCATTCAGAATGCCGATACGCCAGTCAAAATCTGTTGGAGTGAATTCCTGAGCCAGCAGTATTGACGACTTATCAAACAACACCTTCAACGCTTCATCCAATTCTGTCCTATTATTGACTTTCTTCATGCCGATAGAGAAAGAACCATCCGGGATTTTCAAAATAAAAGGACTGCCAAGCTGTTCCGTTATCTCCTCATAAGAGTTGACATTCGATTTGAACAGTAACATGGAAAGCGGTGCCGGAATCTTTTCCTTCTCAAACAATTCTTTCAGATAGACCTTATTGGTACAGCGGATAATAGATTGAGGATCATCTATAACAGCCAATCCATTTTGTGTGGCCAATTGTGAAAGCCGGAACGTATAATGATTTAACGAAGTAGTGGTACGAATAAATAAGGCATCAAACTCCATCAATCGTGTAGCGTCTTCTTCAGTTAGCAATTCGGCATGGATATCCATCTTCTTAGCCAGTTCAAGTAGTTTGTGAAGCGCCTTTTTATCACTTGGCGGAAATTTCTCATCCGGGTCATACAGTATAGCCAGGTTGTATCTCGCCGATTTCGAAGCCTGAGGATTGCGCCATACTTTTCTGTTGAACAAGTCCAGGGCATTAGCGAAATAATCCTCTTCCTCATTATTCAGTGAACTCAAAGGTAAAAACTGAATATTTTCTATCTGATTCTTATGTCGCGTATTTAATGTAACCCGCAATAAAGGAGCCGGATAATTCTCAAAGATAAAACGGGCTATACGCTCCAATCCTTTTTCTTTGCAAGTGCCAAAGTATACATTCAGAGACCAAAGATCATCGGTTATTTCATTTTTCTGAATCCATTGATAACAAAGCTTTTGAAGACTGCTATCCATACGGATACCTGCACCTGCTTCCACCTTATTAATTATATCTACTCCAGGAATAACTTTATGCCCCCTCGTCTGGGCTAATAACGAGCAATAATAGCCTTCGGAGTTATAGCTATAATCATTACTCAGGTTGATTACTAATTTACGATCCTTTCCCGGTGATTTATACTTCAGGTAGTCAGATACTGTTAAAATGCTGTTTGTTTTGGAATATGGTTTCCAATCATCCAAGCTGTCTACAAGGATCAATACGTTGTTCATTTCGTCTTTTTAAAAAAGTGCTCGAAAGTAGTGAATTAAAGAATACAAAATATCGCAGATTCAATAATTATTTTCAAGAGATGAAAACAACTCTTTTTTTGCTCAAAAATAATAGGAGGAAATCTAAAATTATTCTGCATATTCTCTTAAATTTGCGCTTCAAATTTAGAGTAAATAACACCTATGAATACAACAATCGCAATTATTTTCGGTGGACAATCTGCCGAACATGAAGTTTCTTTAAAATCAGCTACTAATATATTCAATGCAATAGACAGAAGCAAGTTTAATCCCTTATTGATAGGCATTGACAGAGCAGGAAATTGGTTTTATAACCCAGAATATAAAATGCAGAATATCAATCTGGCAAAAGATGATTATTTTGCAGACGCCACCAGTGTTTATATGGCTTATTCTTCTGAAAAGATTGAGATTATAAGTAAAAATACAAATATGGTTATGGCGAATGTCGATGTAGCATTTCCCATTGTGCACGGAACGTTTGGAGAGGACGGAACTTTACAGGGCTTTCTAAAATCAATGAGCATCCCCTTCGTTGGTCCGGATGTATTAGGTTCTGCCATAGCAATGGATAAGGATGTAACTAAACGTTTACTGAAAGCTGCCAATATTCCAGTTGCCAACTCTTATACATTATATAAATATAATCCTTCTGAATATTTATATAGTGAGATTGTGTCTACATTGGGACTTCCTCTCTTCGTAAAACCGGCCAATGCGGGTTCATCTGTGGGCGTAAGCAAAGTTACAAATGAAGACGAATTTATAATAGCTTTATCTACTGCATTTCAATATGATAATAAAATTCTGGTAGAAGAAGCCATCATAGGAAAAGAAATCGAATGTGCCGTATTAGGCAATGAACATATACGCGCATCCGTAGTGGGAGAAATTGTAGCAACCAAAGATTTTTATTCTTACGATGCTAAATATATAAGTTCAACCGGAGCAAAATTGCAGATTCCAGCTGAAATAAATGCTGAGATATCCGGACAGATCAGAGAATGTGCAGTAAAGGCATTTAAGACCATTTGTTGTGAAGGTATGGCACGCGTTGATTTCTTTCTGACTAAGGATAATAGATTTGTGTTGAATGAGGTCAATACCTTACCAGGTTTTACGGAAATCAGCATGTATCCTAAACTTTGGGAACAAACAGGCATTCCATATAAAGACCTGATAACCGAATTAATATCCTTGTCTCTGCAAAGACATAAGCGCGACTCAAAGTTATCCATAAAAATATGATCTTTTTAAATGTCTCTATCGGCAACAAACAAAAGCCTCCCAGGATTGTTCCTAATAGCAAATAAAAACAGACCTTGATTATGAAAAAGTTTAATTTCAGTTTATTGGCAGGCTTGTTGTTGCTGATATCCACTTCCGTATGCGCAGAAAATACTCCGGAAAAGGTACAGGAAGCTTTCAAAAAGATGTATCCCAAAGTGACGCCCGTGGAATGGACGCATAAAGGTGATTACCACATTGCCGGATTCATTTCAGATAATCACGAAATGAACGCCTGGTTTGGAAACAATGCCAGGTGGATAATGACAGAGACAAACGTCGAAAGCCTGGAAGATGTCCCTGCTCCCGTAGCTAAAGCATTTATGCAGACAGAGACCCCTCCTATACAAATCAGATATATAAAGATAATTACCTTCCCCAAAATGCCTACTGTAGTAATCATCGATATAGAAGAGTATAACTCTGACAGAGAAATTCAGCTTTTCTATGCTCCTGACGGTAAACTACTACAGAGCCTCGATGTATCCGGTGGTGATGGAGAAATCTATCCCGAGTTATTCGGGTAATACAAAATTCTTACCAAATATAAGAACAATTGAGCAAAACAGAATGTTATCTATAAAAACAACTATAAATAGCAAGACTTATGAGTAGACGTTCACAGCTGGAGCATGAAGTATCATTAGCTCAAAAACGTATTAAGGAAGCTCCCCAAAATACGCCGGCAAACATCAGAAAAATTTGGGAACAAGAGTTGGTTGAACTTGAAGTAGAACTGAACAACCTGACCGACGAAGAAGAAGATAATAACGATTAGCAACTTCTGACAATGAAATGGGATAATCAACTGATAAATCATTTGCAATGGTCGAATGCGATCATTAATCGTAAGGGCAAAGAAATTGTAGCACAGGAAATTGCAGCAATGGCGAAAGATGATGATGTGATCGGAGCCGGCTCCGGTTCTACCGTTTATCTGACGCTATTCGCATTAGCGGAACGTATTCGCAAAGAATCTCTACATATAGAAGTTATACCAGCCTCTGCTGAAATTTCCATGACCTGTATACAATTGGGTATACCACAAACTACTCTTTGGAACAAGCGTCCAGACTGGGCTTTTGATGGTGCTGATGAAGTAGACCCGGAGAAAAGTCTGATTAAGGGACGCGGTGGAGCCATGTTTAAAGAAAAACTTCTGATAAAAAGCAGTAGTAAAAGTTTCATTATCATTGATGAGACAAAACTGGTAGATCATTTAGGAAACCGTTTTCCAATACCTGTAGAAGTATTTCCAAGTGCATTAACTTTTGTAGAAAACGAGATGCAACGCTTAGGAGCTTCTGACGTGAAGTTACGTCTTGCTGGTGGAAAAGACGGGCCTGTACTTACTGAAAACGGTAACTTCATTTTTGATACCCGCTTCAACTATGTTGACCCTTCTTTGGAACAAAACCTAAAAGCAATTACCGGAGTAATTGAGAGCGGGCTTTTTATCGGATATGATATTGAAATAATAGTTGCGAAATAAAAAAGCAGTTGCCGCTCAATCTGTGACAACTGCTTTTCTTTTATCTATGATAAGTAAGCCTTAATACACCTCAACCTTTTCTGCTATTCGCTTAGCTTTATTTCTCAATGTATCCATATCTGAGTTTAACGGTGCATAGCATAACACCACTCCCATACGCCGGTTGACGCGCGTTGTTGGCTTACCGAAAATACGGAGATAAGTATCTTCTTCTTTCGTCACCTCTTCAATACCGCGATAATCAGGACGTTCCTGGCTGGCAATAGCTGAAAGAATCACAGCACTGGCACCAATACGCTCCTGCTTGATGTTTGGAATAGGCAAACCTAGTACAGCACGCAAATGAAGTTCAAATTCATTCAGATTTTGTGTTCCTGCCAATGTCACCATACCCGTATCATGCGGACGTGGAGAAAGTTCCGAGAAGTAAACTCCATTTTCATGGCTCAAGAAGAATTCGACTCCCCATAGGCCAGCACCGGTCAGAGCCCGTGTCACTTTCTCAGCCATTTCCTGCGCTTCTTTCAAATGAGCAGGATCAATGTGCGCCGGCTGAAAACTTTCACGATAATCTCCCCCTTTCTGCACATGTCCGATGGGCGGACAGAATAATGTAGGACCATTCTTCTGCGTCACCGTAAGCAACGTTATCTCACTGTCAAACTTGATAAATTCTTCAATAATCAACTCTTTTATATCACCACGGCTACCATTGCAGCCATATTCCCAAGCATGCTCCAATTCATCCGCACTCTTCACAAGAGACTGTCCCTTGCCCGAAGAAGACATCAACGGCTTCACTACGCAAGGAAAACCGATCTTTTCAGAAGCAGCTTTCAACTCATCCAGAGTTTTTGCATAAAAATATCTAGCAGTTTTCAGTCCCAACTCTTGTGCAGCCAGATCACGGATAGCCTTACGGTTCATGGTAAAGTTTACAGCACGGGCACTGGGAACCACCTGAATACCTTCCTTCTCAAAATCATAAAGACGTTCTGTACGTATGGCTTCAATTTCCGGTACAATAATATCCGGCTGATGCTTGCGTACTACACGTTCCAATGCATCGCCATCAAGCATACTGAATACCTCACATTCGTCAGCCACTTGCATGGCAGGTGCTCCGGCATACGAGTCACAGGCAATGATATATTGACCTTTGCGTTGGGCAGAAATAACGAACTCTTTACCCAGTTCACCGGAACCTAACAATAAAATCTTCTTCATTTTTGCTATGTGTTTATATTAAGAAGCACAAATGTACATAAAAAAATAAGTAGCTACTGCTTTAAATAATTGAAAAAACGAATGGATAGCTCATTTTTATCTGTATCTTTGTACCATAAACAATAGGGTTTATTCTGAAATCTTCTTTGTGCATGTTTGCTTTTGCGGTATTCCGCAAATTATTCCATCCCCAAAATGACCTCATAATCAGCTCCTTTGTTCATTACAAGATTTAATTGTTGTATGAATCCCATACGGATTAGGTGCAGCTATTAGTCCAGAAAAAACTAAATGCAGTATATTTAAACTGCATAATATATAATAATTAAAGAATGGCAGTAAAAAGAGTAACATCAAGTAAAAGAGACAGAGAAAAAGCGAAACAGAGTAAGCGAGAAGAAAAACAAAAGAGAAAAGAAGAACGCTTGAGCAGCGGTAGCCGTAGCTTCGAAGAGATGCTGGCTTATGTGGACGAAAACGGTATTCTTCATTCCACACCAGAAGGTGTAAAGCCTAAAGAAGAAATAGATGCTTCTGAAATAGAAATATCAATTCCTAAAAAGGGCGAAGCAGAAGAAGTTCTGCCATTAAGTGGACGCATTGAACATTTTAATGTGTCCAGAGGTTATGGTTTTATAAAAGATTCAGGAAGTGGTGAGAAATATTTTTTCCACATTACTTCTGCTCCCGAAGGGATAACCGAAGGAGATAACGTAACATTTGAAATTGAACGTGGTACGCGAGGTATGAACGCCGTGCGGATCTCAATCATTAATAAATAACAATTTTAACTTACAAAAAGAAATGAACATTTATGTTGCAAACTTAAGCTGGAACACAAACAGTGACAGCTTACAGGAATTATTTTCACAGTATGGCGAAGTAACTTCAGCCTACATTATTAACGACAGAGAGACGGGACGTTCACGCGGTTTCGGCTTCGTAGAAATGCCGAATGATGAAGAAGGTCAGAAGGCTATTGACGCTCTTAACGAAACAGAATTCGAAGGCAAGAACATCGCTATTAGCGTAGCTCGCCCCAGAACAGAAAGACCTGCAGGTGGTAACCGTGGTGGTGGCTATGGCGGCGGCAACCGTGGTGGTGGCTATGGCGGCGGCAATCGTGGCGGTGGCTACGGCGGCGGCAATCGTGGCGGTGGCTATGGCGGCGACCGCGGTGGAAGATATTAATCTTACAACTAAACAAAACGAGAACTGTTCGGGATGATTTCCGAACAGTTTTTTTATACCCTTGTTCCGTCTATTATATATCAATAATATCTATATTTGCATATATGGTAATAAGCAAACATATTCTACTGACACTTTCACTGCTACTGTGCAATGTTTGTATCTACGCTGCTGCGGTCAACTACTCCGTGCGCGGAAAAGTCATTGATAAACAATCTCGGCAACCGGTGGCATATGCCAACGTAGTGGTTACAGGTATCCCTGGAAAAGGAGCATCCACAGATTCACTGGGTATGTTCCATATAGAACAAGTTCCACCTGGAATTTACCGTTTCGAAGCAACGCTGATAGGATATAGAAGTGCTGTAACTTCCGAATATCTGGTTTCTGCTTCTACACCTTTCATCGAAATAGAGATGGAAGAAGATGAAAATATGCTGGCTGCAATTGTGGTAACCCCCTCTCCTTTTAGGAAAACGGTGGAGAGTCCGGTAAGTATGCGTATTATTGGGCTACAAGAGATAGAAAAAAGTCCGGGAGGAAACCGCGATATCTCACGCATCGTGCGAGCCTATCCGGGTGTCTCTTTCTCTCCCATCGGTTATAGAAACGACTTGATTGTACGGGGTGGATCACCTTCCGAGAATCGCTTCTATATGGATGGAATAGAAATTCCTAATATCAATCACTTTGCCACACAGGGAGCATCGGGTGGCCCGGTCAGTATAGTCAATGCAGATTTGATACGGGAAATCAGTTTCTACACCGGAGCATTTCCGGCCAATCGTTCCGGAGCCATGAGTTCAGTATTAGATTTTCGTCTGCGCGATGGCAACCCGGACAAACAGACATTTAAGGCAACCCTGGGAGCATCCGAAGTTTCTTTCAGTGGTAACGGACATTTGAGCGATAAGACAACCTATCTGTTTTCTATACGGCAATCTTATCTGCAACTACTGTTCAAGGCTTTAGGACTTCCTTTTCTGCCAAACTTCATTGACGGTCAATTCAAATTGAAGACCAAACTATCAGCACATGATGAACTGATCCTACTTGGCTTAGTCGGCATTGATAAGATGAAACTGAATACAGACGAGAAAGGAGAAGACGCGGAATACATATTAAGTTATCTGCCTACCATTCACCAGGAGACATTCACAGTGGGAGCTTCATACCGCCATTATGCAGGGAAACATGTACAATCGGTCACCTTAAGCCATAACTACCTGAACAATCGTAATATAAAATATCTGAATAATGATGAATCTTCCGAAGACAATCTGACACTCCGGCTTCGTTCAGTAGAGCAAAAGACCACCCTGCGCTTTGAAAACAAAACGAGATTAGGGCAATGGACATTGAAGGAAGGCGCAGAAATGAATTATTCCAACTATACGAATCAAACGAATCAGCGAATATTCGGTATAACCTCTACACTCTCTGATTACCGGACGGATTTGAACATATTCAGTTGGGGCGGTTTCTTCTCAACAGATTATGCCACCGCCAATAAACGTTTTTCCGCATCCGCAGGCATCCGTACAGATGGTAACAACTACAATAAGGAGATGAAAGAATTATGGAAACAGCTCTCTCCCCGCCTCTCCTTATCTTACGAACTAACCCAGCAATGGACATTAAGCGGAAATGCAGGTCTATATTACCAGCTACCACCTTATACAGCATTAGGTTTTAAGGACAACAATGGCCTTTATGCAAATAAGAATTTAAAGTATATGCAAGTGATGGAGACCAGCCTCGGACTTGATTGGCATTTACAGGATAGGTTGATGATCTCGGTAGAAGGTTTCTTTAAGCGTTACAGCCGTATGCCTCTTTCTCTCCGTGACGACATCCCTCTGGCATGTAAGGGAGACGATTATGGCACAGTAGGTAATGAGGCATTGATACCGACTGCACAAGGGCGTGCTTATGGTGTAGAAACCATGTTGCGTTGGCAGATACCGGAGCACTTCAACTTTGTATCTTCCCTTACTGTTTTTCGAAGTGAATATAACGACATAGCTTCTGCTTGGGACAACCGTTTCATTCTTAATGTAAGTGGTACGTACAATTTACCACGCCGTTGGAGTATCGGAGGAAAATTAAGTTATATAGGTGGTGCCCCTTACACTCCTTACGATGAAGAAAAATCCTCATTGGTTGAAGCTTGGAATGCACAGGGGCGTCCGTATTATGATTACTCAAAGTACAATACGGAGCGTCTACCCAATTTCGCCCAACTCGATATTCGTGTAGATAAGTCTTTCTATTTTCATCGCTGCATGGTAGGTTTTTATCTCGATTTGCAGAATATCACAGGAAGTAAGTTGAAGCAGCAGGATGTGATTATGAGTACAGGAGTTATTGAAAATCCGTCTGCGCCTGTAGGAGAACAAAGATACAAGATGAAGTATCTGAAACAGGAAAGTGGAACGATATTGCCGTCGATTGGGGTGACTGTGGAATTTTAGATTTATAATTCCAACGGGCGAGTCAAATACTTACCTATCAGAAAAATAATCCAAAGATTTGTATCAACAATTATTTTTTATTTCGCAATCGTTTTTCATATGCTTCTTGTCTAACAGCTTCCACTTCAACATCTATTTCCTCTTGTGAAATTTCATCTGTCTTAAAAGCACTCAATAATCGTCTCAATTTAATGTCCCGCGTTTCAACAGCAAGTGCACGGCTCAACTCCAATTTGTCATCGTCAGAAAGTTGTTGAGTTAACTCCAATATCTGATTATAATTCAGACGTATTTTCGATGATACAGTTATCATACGATTATACATTGATATTACTTATAAACAAAAGTACGACCATTCATGCAACTATCAAATAAATATACAATTATTCTCTTTATGATTATACCCAAATGAAAAAAGAAGGTATGTCAAAATGAAGCTTGGAACACAAATTACGCAAATAGCGCAAATAATATAAGATTCATATTGTTGAAAATCAATGATTAATAACTTTCTTATTTGCGTGATTCGTGTAATTTGCATTCACTTTTCCTATTTTGACACACTTTCTTAAAAATAAGACTGTAAGTACTCACTGTATGGCTACAACGTTTTTAGCGGCATTACATTAGGTTCTTCTCATAGCTATTTCAAATGCTTCTGCATAATTACATCCTGCCTGACAACCGCGGTAAGCGGCAAATCCCTCAATGGCCTCCGCTGAACGCGGATGTGGATAAGCTCTCATCACTCCTCTATACATACTTAGTGCTTTCACTTTGGCATCCACTCCCTCTTTGCCAACTTCCACGAACATGTTTGGTTGAAAACGATTCAATCCCGTATTCAATGCCCACTCCGTACACGATGGTACCTCCATATACCAAAACTCCCCTAAGGGTTTCACCTCCGGTCTGCGTTGGAACAGACGAACAGCCTCTTGGCAAGCCAGCGATGTCTGCAAATGATCATTATTCGTATCAGCTGGATGATGCGTGATAACTATGTCCGGTTGCGATTCCTGAATAGCCAGCTCAATATGCTGTACCAACTCAATATGAGGAACAGTATTCATCTCGATATTAGGGAATGTTGCTACATACTTCCGTCCAATGCCTAAATATTTAGTCGAAGTACTTAAGTCATCATCTAATTCCTTATCCGCCGGACGAAATGCGCGCGCTTTCGCCTCCATACACATTATGCATACATCCACCTCATTTCTTGGCTCTCCAGTTTCAGCAGAAGGACGCGTCCACTTATAAATCGACGCACCAGCCCCTAAGACTTCATCATCAGGATGTGAAACAACCATAAGATATTTCATAATTCTTATATATTAAAATGTTTAATTCTCGAATGTTTAAAAGTTGTTTTGATTTTATTTCTAAAAAAAAAATTAGAAATAAATAGCTAACTTTTTACTTCCTCTACTACAACTCAAGCCTCCTATAATCGGATCATGGAAAATTTCAAACTTACGACTTTTACGCCTTTGCAGCGCAACTCAGCAGAATATAGCACATGATCCAGCCGGAAATGCAGAGCATGGCGTCTACGGTATGATTATCGATAACTCTTTGTAATAGATTTACGGGTATAGCCTCTGTGAGATAGTATAAGTATAGGAGCAAAAGTAAGCACTAAGCTACACCTCCATTTCTTGAATCATCATGCTATAATAAAAGGTGTAACTCCATTTATCAATATATATATTCTATATTTGCCGTCATTACTTAACACATCTATTGATACTTATTCATTTTTTACAGCCATTGTTACTGTTTGCCTTTTTTGGATAACAATCGAATTGGCGGGATATTCTCCCTTTATAATAGAGCCAGCTGCAATACAGTTATCACCGATATTTGTACCTCTTAGGATTATACAATTGGCTCCTATCCAACAATTTTGTCCTATAGTCACAGGTGAAGTCTTGTACTTGTTTCGCATCACTCCATCTGTTGATGCAAACAGATGATCATGATCATAAACAAGTACATTTGGCCCCATAATGGTATGATCACCTATTAGTATTTTTTCATGGCACATAATCATGCTGTTACAGTTTACTCCCACCATTTTTCCAAGACTTAATACTCCTCCATCCGAAACACTACATATTGTACGAGCTTCTATAAGTATGCCTTTGCTAAAATTAATCACCCCACCTTGAGAGATTCTCAATTCTACATCACGGTTAATCCTTATCATAGGATGATAGGTAAAACTATTCCAATGAAATATTTTTTTTATAACACACTTAGTATTTCCTCGAAAGCAAGCAACTAAATTTTTTATTAAAGCCATACCAGTTATTCCAATATTCTGTTAATCTCTTCCAAATAAATATTAGTAACAATTTTCCTATCAAATTCCCTTTCCATTTTTCTTCTTGCTGCTTTGCCCATTCTGACTTTCTCTTCATGTGGTAAAAGTATAAATTTTTCTACAGCAACAACAAGAGCGTTTACATTTCTAACAGGAAAAGTATATCCCGTCTTTCCATCATCAATGCCATCACGCACACCTGGCACATCTGAGCCTATACTAGGTCGCCCCATAGAACCATGTTCAAGTACCACATTAGTCATACCTTCATAATAGCTTGGATGAATTACAGCATGAGCGGCCGAAATGTAGGGTTTCATATCCAGTTTCACGCCAGCATACTCCACAATTCCTTTAGCACTTAACTTTTCAATCCGCAGGCGATAAAACTTTTCATCGTAATCACCATAAATCACAAACCGTGTATTCGGATATTTAGCCTTTATAAACTCCGCACAATCCAAAAAATCAGAAATTCCCTTGATACCAACAATACGAGCAACAAAATTGAACGTTATCACATCATCGTTAATAGGGTATGGTTCATAAGGAAAAGCATCCAGATTTACACCTGATCCCGGGATGCTCCGAAAATGAATTTTATTATTCAGTACCTTATTAAGATGATCTCTTTCTTGTGAGTTCTGGTACATCATGCAAGCAGCCTTACGAAAACCCACACGATACAATATTTCCAAAACCGCACCAACTACAAAGTTATAACATTTAGGATCAACAAGTCCGGCATTGTTAATGATGCATGGAATATTCAAGCATCTACAAACAAGACCACCATAAACAGAACTTTTACCTGTATATGTCAAAACAACATCAGGTTTTTCTCCTCTAAAAATTTGAAAGTAATCATTAATTAATTTGATATCATTGAACACGCTAGTACCACGTCTATCTATATTGTGGCCTACGAATCGGCAGCCCCTTTCTGTGAAAAACCTTATTTTCTCGCCCGGTGGACAAACCAAAACAACATCATAACTCATTTCTACGAGCCTTAATACCAATTCACTTCGAAAATTATAAAAATTATTATCCTTTGCGGAAACCAAAACTATTTTAGCCATTATTTACGATGCTCAATATAAACAATACTTCTATTCAGGTACATGGAACATCTCCAGGTATCTTCTTTTCATTCTAACTCCATATTTTATTTCAACTTTTGGTAATTCCTCACCAAGAAGATCTTTGATACGCAGATATGGCAAATTCAAACCACCTTCCTTGAATATCTGCATAGTTGCAGCAATACGTGGATTAATTTCCATTAATACAGGGTGACCTTCCGTATCAGCTTTAAAGTCGAGATCGGCATTACCCGTCAGAGAAAGCGCTGCAACCACTTTCTCTGCTATCTCGTACGCTTCCGCATTATAAGATAAAGTAGCAGTTTGTGGAATGCTGTGTAAATTGACATTACTCTCTCGATAAGCCATATAAAGTATCTTGCCATCCTTGGCAATCAAATCAACTGAACCTTCCTCACCCGGTAGATATTCCATCGCCATCATTTCAGGCATTTCTTCGTGCTCCTCCAATGTAGAGAGAAGTTCGTTTAATGTGGTGTAAAATGAATTAGGCTTTTCATAGAAAAGCACATCAAATCTAGATATATCTGGACGAATAATTCTAATACCACGACTTCCGCTAAGTTCTGTTGCTTTTACGCAGACAGCATTTTGTGGATAACCGCATGCTTCACAAGCAGCTATTAGTTCACTGTAATGGCGTACAGGAGCAAACTTCGGAACTTTCAGCCCACATTCTTTCATAAAACTATAGAAGCGGTACTTATTGTTTGTTATCTCCACACTCTCACGGTCAGAAACAGACACCAATGTACCTAGCGCTTCAAACTCAGATTTATATTTAATAAGAGGAATAAGGTCTGCAGACATAAAAGGCATGACGATATTCACCTTCTCTTTTATACAAATGTCGAGTAATGTGGGCACATAAGTTGAATCAGCAGCACTTGGCACCCGATAGCAAGCATCAACCATTTGAGAAACAGTCGGATCATCACTCATATCAGTACCTACCAGCCTTATGTTACGTTCACCATTATTTTTGATGCAATTGGCCAGTCCAGGCATGAACTGAGCACCACAAGCAGTCACAAGGACTGTCAGATCATTAAACTTACCCATTTGTGCTAGATTTTATATGTTACAAATACATCCTCAAAAGTCTCACCACGCTTTATTATGTCATAGGTTCCATCTATGCGCTCAGCTACCATTGGACAATTCCATAGAATGAATGGTGGCTTTGCCACATTGCTGTAACCACCTACATTGCTAAATATGACGTAATCTCCCACTCCAAGCTTGCCCTTATATTCAGTGTACATCACATCGTGTTCCAGACAAGTATATCCCACCATTGATGCACTCTTTAGATCCTCCTGTTCCGCACTAGCGTGAACCACTTGCAGAGGTAGTTTCTTCATCTTGCAGATGTCTCCTAAATTATCTTTGCTACAATTCAGCACCACGAATTCTCTGCCTTTAATGTACTTGATGCTCTCCACTTTTCCTATAAAGTCAACATAGCTATTTATTACTGTTGTTCCAGGTTCTGTGAAGAGGATTGGCTTCTCCTTTTGCGATAAATATTTATAGTGCTCGGCAAACGGAATAGCTACTACTTGAGCATAATCCTCAAAAGTTGGTATATTTTCATCGAATTGCTTGATTAGTGGCTCTTCCATACGAGCAAACATACCACTTCCCATATCGATATACTTTGGAGCCTTCCCTACGAAGTATTTGTCTGCCAATGCCAACATAATTGTAACTCTATTCTTCCATGCCTGTATCGTGCGCGACTGCCCCACATGACAGTGTAGCCCCACCACTTCTAGGTTCTCTATTTCTGCTACCATATCAAAAGCTTTCTGTAAATCTTCACCGTCCGAGTCGATACCAAAGCGTGAAATGAAAGATTGCCCTATATTGATGTTCACTCTCAGACCAATCTCTAGCTGCTTATACCTATGTTCTTTCGCTGTTTGGCAGATGCGACCTAATTCTTCTAAATTATCCACATTGATGACACCACCGGCAAGCAGCGACTCCTCCCCAAACATTCCCTTACAAGGACCATTATACACTATTTGTCGAGGCTCATATCCAATGCTCTTTGCTACAGCATACTCCATGTCTGACACCACTTCCGCATAGCCACCCAACTTCTTCACAATCTTGCATATCACAGGAGTATAATTAGTTTTGTAGGAATAAGCAAGCACATACTTCGAATAATACTTTTCGAAACAATGCTTGAATTCCTTATAATTATTCACAAAATCCTCTTCTTTAAAAAGGTAAATGGAGGAGCCGAATTTCTTGTCCAGCTCCTTCAGTTTTTCCATTGTGTACATACTATTTATAAAAATTATAATTCAATTCCCAGTTTTTCTATATTCACTTAAATGCGGACGTTCGCACGTGCCATATCCTTCTTCTGCACGCTTAAACAATATCTCAAATGTTTTCAATAGTACCTTAATATCAAGCAACAATGAAATATTTTCTGCATAGTATTGATCATACTTCAGTTGAACTTCCCACGACGGAGTAGTATTACCGCAAAGACTGTCAGGAGGTAACAAACCTCCTCTCACATTATATCTCCTCCACTCTTTTTTAGTATAATAAGGCTCATAATATGTTGGCAACGGGCGTGGTCCGATAATTGACATTTTACCAATAAAGATACTCCACAATTCAGGCAATTCATCCAAAGAGGATGATCTTAACACTATGCCTGCCTTTGTCAGACGTTCATGCTCTGGTAATAAATTCCCATGGAGATCCCTCTTATTCGTCATCGAACGAAACTTATACATCTTGAATGACTTGCCCCCCTTGCCTGTTCTCTCTTGAGCAAACAATACTGGCCATCCCATCGTCAACCATACATACAAGGTGATAATCAGATAAAGGGGTAACAAAACAACTATTCCGATTCCTGACAATATCATGTCCAAGAACCGTTTAAAAAAATGTCTGTACATATTAAAAAAATTATTTTTTCAAACGTTTCCCTAATATATATTTACTGATATAAATGCTGTTTGACATTACAATAATTACACCAAGACACAAAGCGACAATAATGATGGAATACAGCAAGCAAATCAAATTCATTGTCACCTCATCGAGACCTAAAATCCATGCTGAATAACCTGTCAAATCAGGTAAGAAGAAATACTGCAACAGGTATATAGATAATGAATTCTCGCCTATTTTTTTTATGATACGATTGACTCTAGACTCTCTCTCAAAGCAACCTTTATGAGATAAGAATAAAGATACAACAATGTAGGTTCCTATATATCTAAAAACTATATCCTTGGCAAAATGTCCGAATATACCAGAAATACTGTATTGTGTAATAGCAACTAGCAAAACAAAGAATACTATAATTGCCAAAGCTTTTAAGTATTCGTTATATACTATCTGTAAGAAAGAGTCTTGGTACTTCTTTGCTAATAACCCTACAACAAAGAAATGAAAATACTTACTTAATCTATTCAATTCAATACATGCACCATAACTATCTCCCATTCCCATACTGAGATAGCCAATTCCTAACAATGATAATAATATCAGGACACCCCATTTCAAGTGGTCATTGAAGGAAAATAAATAAATGACAGTATAGTAAAACAAGAAGCACTCAAATAAAACTATAGTGAACCAGTAGCATCCAAAGCCAACCTGCAAATGGATTATTGGTGATATATGATTAGCATAATCATAGAATAGTGTAAAAACAAGAGCTGGTATCACCAACAAAAAGAACTTACTTACCAGCTTACCTCCCCATTCACTTAATCTCATTCGATTGATTTCTTTAAAAGCAAAGAAGCCGCTGATAAAGAAAAACAATGGCATATTAAAGGAGTAGAATACCTCCCAAGAAGAACAATTCTTGATGCCAAAACCGAATAATTCAACATGACCATGAATTACTAAAATGATTCCAAGACATTTAAACGCATCAAAGCAAGGAATCCTGTATACAGAGGCTATAAAGAGATCTGTCGTTAGATGCTTGCTTTTGTGACCAAGAAAATATTCGTTGATTTTCATTATACTACATTTTATCGTATTAGTCTATTGTATATTTCTTCATACTTTTTTGCCATAACGTTAATATCATATTTATTGGCTCGCTCCATACCTGCAGAAGCAATCTTGTTATAATAAGCATCATCAGAAAGCAATTGATTTATTTTTTCTGCCAAATCATGTTCATTTGCATGTTTAAATACCAAGCCGGCACCTTCAACCACCTGTCTGAGCCCATCTACATCAGAAACAACCACCGGCTTACCCGCAGCCATTAGCTCCACAGCACTAAGGCCAAATCCCTCCCAATTTGAGGATTGAATTCCAATATAAGATTCTGCTATCAGTTGTGGAATGTCAGTCCGATAACCAAGAAATTCTACACGAGAATCCAAATTGAGCTCATGGACTATTTTTTTGCAGTTATCCATCGTAACACCATCTCCCACGAATCTGACTTTTACATCTTCTGGTAAAAACCGCAAGGCCCTAATTACCGTAGGCTGATCTTTAGATAAGGCAAAACGTGACACCATAATTAATGAACGGTTAATAGAGGTACTCTTTAGTTTGAAGTGAGACAAATTCACGCCATTTTCTATTACCACAAAGCGAGATACACTATAATCATGAATCCAAGACTGTATCGAAAACTGCGTAGCCGAACTTATTGAAACAATACATTCGCATCGTCCATATACCCAACGCTCTATCCATCGCATATGCTTTTTTTCTCGCAAACGTCCATGAGTACTATGCTCTGTCACCAGCATTGTACGTGCTTCAAACAACGAAGCCACCGCCATGCCATATAAAGCATGAGTGAGATGAAGATGAATTATATCATAGCCGCGCGTCATTTTTACCAGCCTTGATATATTCCTCAGACTGTAATAATTTTCGGTTCCTATTGAGAGAATATCTATACCCGCAGCTTTTATCGTTTCTGTGAAATCATTATTCACAGACTTCATTACAAGTAAAGTAACACAGTGACTTCTCATCTGCAATGGTAGTAAATCGGTCAATAGACGCTGGGCTCCGCCAATGTCCATGCTTGAAATAACATGTATAATATTCATTTTTCTATTTTTTTTGAATATATGGATTCCAGATAATAGACTGTATCTTTTACCGAAAATCCACTCTCTACTACATAACATTCCATATTAGTTCGTATGTGATTATTACGTATTTCAATTATCTTTTCTACCCATTTTCCAGAACCTCCACTAAGTTCTTCAAAAGCTACCAATGGGCTGATTTTTACATCTCGATTAATAGTACTGGAAATAATGCAGGGTAATGAAGCAGCCTGAGCTTCTACTAGAACAAATGGTAATCCTTCGTAAAGGGATGGCATCACAAAAGCATCCATAGCCTGCATCAACCGATTTACATCATTGCGTTGTCCAAGGAAAAGAACTCGATTATCCAGACCTGAATCGTGTACCTGAATTTTTATATTACCCATCAATTCACCAATGCCTACAAGCAACAGTTTCGATTCAGGTAGTGAAACCTGCAACTTTTTGAATACATCGATAAGGAACTTATGATTCTTTACCCCGACAAAACGTCCTATATGACCTATTACATAATCACTCGGAGTGATACCGAGTTCTTCGCGCATCTTCTCCCTTACAGTTTCATCGAATGCATATTTTGCCACATCAATGCCATTCTTTATAATCACCGACCTACCATAAGGAAAGAAAAATTTTGCAGCCAATGTTGAGCAGGCAAAATTGTCAGTACACAAGAATCTTAAAAAATTACGGTTTATTCTATGTAAAATATTAGTATGCAGTCCATCGCAAGAAGAACTATGTGAATGAACAATGCGTACGGGCACTTTATACTTATAGGCATAGAACAAAGGGGCAATTGATGAGATGTCTCCACCACACCAATGTACGGCATTATACTCCCCCTGATGTTCACAAAAAAAGTTGTTGAGTTGCCTGTAGTATTGTATCGGCGATTCGCGACGCGACTTGAGACGATGGAAATGACATCCCATCGCCTCCGCCTCTTCGATATAAGCGTTCATACCCTCATAGAAAATGAGAAAATCATAATGAAAACAGTCCTTGTCGGAAGCCCGCACTACGTTCATGATAAACGTCTCGGTACCGGCAACCATAAATTTATCTGTTATAAAAAGAACTTTTGTCATACTGAATTACGCACTTTAAGATTATAGATTTGCTTGAAGATGCCAAATAGTACAAGAATGTATACTATCAAGGGAATAATGTAATTGAGTCCCGTACGAGGAAGAATCATGAGTCGCAAGAATATGGCAAATAGTACTACTTTGCACAGATTATTGGTGTGACTCTTAATTTCAAGCCATCCGATGATGATACCTGACAATAAGGCCAATAGAGCAAAGCCCCAATACGTTCTACCGGAAAAGAGGTAAAGATCACTCATATACGTCCAACCTGCACCATCCCCCAAAGCAAAACGTTCAGGATTGAGACAGCTACTCAGATAAAGTGAGAATGACGTATCGTTATTACGCAAGGCATGCCCATCCGAAGCCAAATGATAATAAAGAAATGATGTCCCGGGGACGAAAGACTGGACATAACACAGCCAAGGATATTTTTTTATTCCACGTGAAGCCTCAAAGGTAGACAAAGACTCTCCTTGCGCATAAAAAAAAAGAGCCGCGACTTCGTTAACCGTTGTGAATGAATTACCACTATCGACTGACCGTTTTGACTGATTACTCAAAACCAACAGAATAGCCAATGCAAGAGTACCACCTATAGCCAATTTACGAAGATTCACCTTATGGTTGAGAGAGTAATACCAAATAAAAAACATAAGAATAGAACCGAAAGCACCACGACCACCACCCAATATTTTGAACAAGCCATCAGCAACAAAAAGTATAATGTAGAGATGTCGATTGCGAGCATTGCCATATGTCATAGCCATAGCAAAGAAAAAGTATTCAAAGACTACCACTATCGAACTGGCAGAGTATGTATCTCCTTGTGCCATATACAATTCACCATAACCTCCTCTCAGCACTATTAACAGAGCCATCGCATCAGTGAAGAATACCAAACTACTGAGAAATACCCAAATGACAGTCAATGCCCGATTAAACTGTTTACTCGGAAAAGTAACCTGTTCTAACAGACCCTTCTGTATATTTGTTCTATTTCCGCTTCTACCATATATATACAGATAGCCCAATAAAGTCATATAGAGGAAAAGTATAAGATAGATAAGCGTCTCTCTCCATTCAGAATTGCTAGTAGGTTGTGGATCAAGAAATGAGCCCACACGTAATGAAAGTTGTGGGTTAAAAAGTACGCCCCAAAAATGTCCTCCAATAAACAGAAATGAAAACGTTGTCATAAATAACATATAGGGTGACAATCCCCCGACACACCATATCCTCCAAAGTACAAAAATAAAGTTAGCACACATCAAATATACACATGACATATCGTCTAAAAGATACGTTTTTATTATGTATATATTGACCATAAAAACAACCGGAGTCAATATATTCCAAAAGAGATTATTTCGTGACACAATTATATTTCTGTATTTTAGTAGGATTTCTTATATATTCAATTTCAACGTCAATTCATTGCAGATATTCCTTCTTATTCCCTATCATATTTCCAGGTTCAACTTCAGATAGTTTATCGATTCTGTTCTCTTTGTAGTGAGACGAATATTAATCTGACTGTAGTCCATCTCTAATGGCGGTAATTTGTCCAAAGATTCATCTCTACTTATTGCTCTGTCTTCGGCTCCCAAAGATTGCAGAAGGCTAAAAACGCGGTTATCTGAACTTATCTTGTTCTTGATTAAGGAATACAGTGGACGTCCGAAATTCAATGACATAGCCGTAGCATGGAAAGAATCCGTCACCACAATGCCAGCATTCTTGATTAACGACAAAAAATTGGCGGGGGTGACTTTGTTCACAGCCTTATATTCATTAAGTTTTTTCCTATTCGCACGCGAATAGATCAATACTGTAATCTTCATTCCGGTATTCCTCTGTAAGTGATTGATGACCTTGGCTGCATAGTCATAAACATCGAATGAATATCCTAAAATATAAACTAAAATGTATCTCCCATCCACATTCACATCAGCAGTCCGAATCACATTCTCCCACTGTTTGGCAGGAAGCAACAACGAGGGATCCAATACGAAACGGACGTCTTTGCCCGTCAGTTTCCTGACAAGTTTACAACTTAGTTCCTCACGCACGGCAATGGCATCGAACTTTTTGAGGCAATCAGTATAAGGCTTACAATATTCCGTAGGGATCTCCTTTTTTGCAATACTACTAGAATAGGCTATTCTTTTTCCTTCTCTTACAAACGATAACATGAATGATGTATCTTGTCCCACATACATAGGATTCCAGATTTGATCGCTTCCACTCACATAGTAATCATATTTGGGTGGATTAGCGAAGATTTCTTCCTGTGAAGTATACTTTCTTTCTGACAGCTTATAGAATTTTTTATAGAAAGGTTGAAACAACGATATAATGAAGCAGCCATTGACTTGGGAATAAAGTTTGCTTATAAAACGAATAACCATATTTCCCCGCACGGTTTTATTCCTCTTTGCCGCGACTTGTTTATGATATGCATTTGGATAAATATAATCAATTAATTCAACTTGCAACCCCATACGTTCAATTACATATTGAAGTGCATATGCCTGTAATGCTGATCCACAATTAGGGACGCGATGCATAGTTATGATTCCTACGGATTTTACCATTTATATGTTTTGCTATTTTATCAATCAGATTTAATACTCTGTTCTGGAAGATAATCCATTTCAAGTCGGTAACAGTCGAATGCGGATTATGCAGTTTATCGATGAATTTATCTCTCAATATGGCAGGCTTAGCATTCTTTTTCATTTGTCCCTCTGACACGACACTGAGGTCTTGAGTAATTAAGGTGATATTGCTGGCCTTCAACACATCAATTCCTTTTTGCGTATATGTAATTACTCCACTGACACCATCCTCCTCTTTTTTATAGGTTTCACCCCAGCAGTCCCCCACACGTATGTCGGCAGACGATGCCGTGTACTTGTACTTGCAGTCTTTATGACATTGACCACCCAAACAAAAATGACCGATAAAACTGCAATAGAAGAAGTCACCTTGAGACATTCTGGAATTTAGGAAACTTTTTTTTCCCCTCATTAACAAATTATAAGAATCGTGCCAACTTACAGGTTCTCCATGCATTGTACCGTCCATTGCCATTGCCCATGAGTCATGCCAACCTGTGAACTTGTTTCGCCAGGAAGCATACGTGAGTTTGCCGATTTTCCTTTCCGCATGTGCTACATATTTATCCCACATCAGTTTACTTGGAACTCCGTGACAGAAAAAGTCCATCAAGACGAAGTTGTCTTCACACCTGAATTTACGTATATACCTACGGAATGAGTCTATCTGACACGGTGTACCCACTACCAGATACTTCTGTTTACGATCAATCGTTTTAAATCCATCTACGGTATAGCTCTGAATGTACTTACTACCAATACTGGGTATTAATTCTTCTACGGTTGAAGCTATGTAATGTTCTGCCCGATTGCGCTCTGCGTCGAAGCGAACACCACAAACTTTATAGCCTTGTTCAATAAGACAGCGACCTATTTCAAAAGCGACGCCACCCGATGTACATTTACGCTGAACAGCTTTCTCATTGCTCCATGCGGCATAACTCGAAATAACAGAGTTCGGAGCAGATAATTCATTTCTGTTGAATGAACAGACATCAAGACAAAGCCCACATTCCGTACAATTCCCAACTTGATTTATGTATGGTTCATAAAAGCCGTCGCTATTCAGACGGATTTGTATGATCTTCTTCGCACAGATAACAGCGCATAAGCCACAGCCGTAGCACTTCCTTATATCACCAATATTTTTCATATTTATCTTTTCAATTTACTCTCCATCGTATCCATCACCATCTTTCGTTCCGATTTTTTCATACCGACACATAGAACCAATACTACATTTTGCGCCATTATCGCAATGAAAACAAAGCAAGTTCCAATTAGGGAATCGGAAAACCTCACCATATAAAGCGACAAAGGAAGGCTGAGTAACGTCATAATCGTTATTGGAACCATAACATCCTTCATATAATAGGTGGATGGAAAATCCTGATGCTTCTTCAAGTAACCAATTCTGATAAAATGAACCATAAAATTTATGATAGTCCTAACGGCTACGACATACACAGGGGATAGGTTAAGTAGAAGCAAAATGTACATTATCGGTAAATTAGAGAATATGAGCAATGACATCAAAATCTGATATCTTTTGATATCGCCTGTTGCCTGAACGGAAATCCATAAAGGGCCTGACGCTGCGTCAATCATACTGTAGATAACAAAGATTACCACAAATTCGGCGGTATAATCGGGTACAATAGTCAGCCACAACCGGAGAATTGTATTGATACACATCAACATAGGGGGAGCCAAAAGAAATACCAGACAATAGGACAAGCGCGACGACCTGCATATAAGATTGACAAACTCCTCTCTTTGACCGGCCGCCCATATCTTCACTATCTGAGGGGAAAACGCTGTTTGGAAACTTGAAACGAATGCGGTGACAGCAGATTGCACCTGATTGGCAAGGCCAATAGCCGCATTTAGGGCGACACCAAAGAAAATATTCAGAAATATACCAAGCCCCTGATTGACTCCAACATTTGCCATGCTACCAAACATGCTCCAACCCGAAAAGCTCATAAGTTGCGTGAAAAGCAGCTTATCCCAAAAGTAATGATAATGAGTTGTTGGGAAAAACCTATGACAATAAATCATATATATGCAATTGACTATAACAATAGACAAGAACATCAGAATCCCGTAAATCATAAGATTATCCCACGGCATAACCAACAACAGGAAAGCGACTGACAATCGAAAGATGGCTTCCGCAATGCTGGCATAAGCATAGTAAGACATTTGCTCATAGGCTATAATACTAGCGCTATATGGAATACGGAGAATACTACAACAACAACCAAACAACGAAAAATGATAGACCCATAAAGCCGCGTCGTATCTGTCAATCGGTATATTGAGTTGTGTCATTACAAACCAAAGCCCAATAGTTTCACCAAGTATCAGTATAAATGCCGCCATGATGAAATGCGCTGTCACACTCATACTGAATATCCTCGACACCTCTTGCTCATTTCCTCGTCCTAACGAAAAATTCAAGAATCTCTGAGTCGCAGTCTGCATGGCGGTATTCATGAATGCGAATAATATGACGATACTTCCCACAAGATTATAGATGCCAAAGTCTGTTTCACCCAAGACTTCAAGCACTACCCTGCTCGTATAAAGAGAAATCAGCATAATGATAAAAGTGCGAAAATACAGGACTATGGTATTCTTTGCAATCCGTTTATTATCTGAAACGTTTTCTTTTATCATATCATTCTATACCTTGTCTGTTATTAAGCAATAGAAGAAAAATAGCAGGCATACCACTCGACAAACTTGCGTAGACCGTCGCGAAGCGAGGTACAAGGTTTAAATCCGAAATCATGTTCAAGGGCTGAGGTGTCAGCATAGGTTACGGGGACATCACCGGCCTGCATGGGTACAAGCTGCCTGTGGCCCGTGAAGTCATAGTCCTTAGGTAACACCCCGGCAAGGACAAGTTCTTCTTGGAGTATCTGCACAAAGTCAAGTAAATTCTCAGGATTACTATTACCAATGTTATATACCCTATAAGGTGGTATAGGTAAGCCATCTTCTCCTGTTTTACGCTGTGGGGCACCATGAATAATACGCTGTACACCTTCGACAATATCGTCAATGTAGGTGAAATCACGTTTACAGTTACCGTAATTAAAAATCTGAATGGTCTCTCCTTTTATCAATTTATCAGTGAAGCCAAAATAAGCCATATCAGGTCGCCCGGCGGGTCCATAAACCGTAAAGAAACGGAGACCCGTAGAGGGGATATTGTAAAGCTTACTATAGGCATGCGCCATCAATTCATTGCTCTTCTTGGTAGCAGCATACAGACTAACGGGATTATCCACCTTGTCATCAGTAGAATATGGCACTTTCTTGTTGCTACCATAGACGGAACTGGAAGAGGCATATACTAAGTGCTGTACTCCACTCTGACCACTGTCATAACTGTGGCGACAGGCTTCAAGAATGTTATAAAAACCAATAAGGTTACTCTCAATATAGACATCAGGATTGGTGATACTGTAACGAACACCAGCTTGTGCCGCAAGGTTGACCACCACATCAAAGTGGTAATCAGCAAAAAGCCGATCAATAAGAGCTTTATCTGCTAGGTTACCCTTGATAAAGGTATAGCTGTTCTCAGAATGCTGTGCAGCAATTTGCTGCAAGCGATTTAGGCGATACTCCTTAATGCTGACATCATAGTAATCGTTCACACTATCGAAGCCTATAATCTGGACAGCACTCTCAGTGGTAAGAAGTCGCTCCACTAGGTTAGAACCGATAAAACCGGCAGAACCGGTAACTAATATAGTCATAAACGGGATTAATCTCTGCGAAAAATATCGCGGGTGAACACTTTGTCTTCTACATCGTCCAGACAGATATCATAGCGGTTGGCAATGATGGCATGGCTCATCTGCTTGAACTTGGTAAGGTCATTCACTACAGTACTGCCAAAGAAAGAAGTACCGTCTTCAAGTGCAGGTTCATAAATGATAACCTGTGCCCCTTTGGCTTTGATGCGCTTCATAACGCCTTGTATAGAAGACTGACGGAAATTATCCGAATTAGACTTCATGGTAAGACGGAAGACCCCTACCACAATCTGTTGCTCCCTCTGTACATCCCACTGACTGGAAGCAGTGTAGTAGCCGGCTTTTCGCAGTACCTGGTCAGCAATGAAATCCTTGCGGGTACGGTTACTCTCAACAATGGCAGTCATCATATTTTGGGGTACATCGGTATAATTGGCAAGCAGCTGCTTGGTATCTTTGGGCAAGCAATAACCTCCATAACCGAAACTGGGATTATTGTAATGAGTGCCGATGCGCGGATCAAGCCCCACCCCCTGAATGATGGCTTGTGCATCAAGTCCCTTCACTTCAGCATAGGTATCAAGTTCGTTGAAATAACTGACCCGAAGAGCCAAATAGGTATTAGCAAACAGCTTTACAGCTTCAGCTTCCTTGATCCCCATGAAAAGAGTTGGAATATCCTCCTTTATAGCTCCCTCTTGCAATAAGGCTGCAAAAGTTTTAGCGGCTTGTTCTAGCATAGATAAATCAGCGATAGCCTTGATAGCTTCATTCTCGGTAGTGAACTGAATATTATCCATAATCTTAGGATAACCTACAATGATACGGCTGGGATAGAGATTATCATAAAGCGCCTTGCTCTCACGAAGGAATTCAGGAGAAAAGAGCAGATTAAATTGCTTCACCCCACGCTGAGCATACTTGACATATAGGCTACGGCAGTAACCCACAGGAATGGTAGATTTGATGACCATAACAGCATTGGGATTAACACGGAGTATAAGATCGATTACATCCTCAATGTGGTGGGTGTCAAAGTAATTCTTCACCGGATCATAGTTGGTTGGAGCAGCGATAACAATAAAGTCAGCTTCTTTATAAGCTGCGGTTCCGTCAAGGGTAGCTGAAAGGTGTAAAGGTTTCTCAACCAAATACTGTTCGATGTAATCGTCTTGAATAGGAGAAACTTTACGGTTAATCTTCTCCACTTTTTCGGGCAAAACATCAACGGCTACAACCTCGTGGTGCTGTGCCAACAGAGTAGCAATACTCATCCCAACGTAACCCGTACCGGCTACAGCTATCTTTATTTCTTTAAATTTGCGCATGAGAAGAATTAGATTTTATGATGTAAATAATTACAGTAATTAATATTGACACATACTTTTCATTCATCAATATATTCCCACGGATAAGGATCAGCCACCACATTCTGAAATTCGTCAATAGCTTCTTGCTGTCCAACAGTAAGTGATGTGGAATCCCAGGAAGCAATAATCGCGCGACCTTCGTCTGCCAAAGACTCATCAAACACCTCACCATAGCAGGCAGTAAGTAGACGGAGTTTCAGCAACGAAGCAGGAAGAACATCAAGAATGTCCCAACAACGATCCAAGACCTCCTGGATATGCTTTTGTTTTTCACCGTGATCTACGAATGAGACACTATAACCCATTAGAAGAGCGAGACAAACGTTCGCCCGTTCTTCTACAGTGGAACCTTTGGCACCGGAATTATACAAAGCCGTAGTCAGGCGGTAAACTTCACCGTTACGACGGGAGAGGTCGTCGCTATAAACCGGATTCCCGTCCATACCTAAATACATCAGATCGTGCGCTGCACGCTGAAGAGCAAGTGTTTCTTCAGAAAGAGACATAATGATTTATGATTTATAATTTATGATTTATCAGCTGTTCAATGGCAACCGCCGATCGTCAATTATTTGATTACTTCTATAAGATCCGGATGAATGGTAGCAAGCGCAACGGCAATAACACCTTGTATCTCGATAACCACACGACGATCACGAGCGCCTTTTACTTTCAGAAAGACGCCTTCCTGACCTTCGAAGTCGCCGCCCGTGATACGAACTCTCGTACCTTTAGACAAATTCAGTTCATCAGGTTGGAAGTACATCAAATGATCATTGTAAGTACCAACTACAGCAATAAAGCGTTGCATCTCACCGTCGGAAATAATGATTTTCTGACCGCTGCGGGTATCAGTGATATATTGCAAATAGCTTACCTGTGATTTGATACGTTTCACATCCGAAGGACGGGCATGAACAAAAAGCAGATTGTGAACGACAGGAACCAACGCACGGACTTTCTTACCTTTCTTCATGCTGATCTTGTATTGCATGGGAACGAAACAACCCATTTTTTCCTTTTCAAGCAGACGCATAGCATCAGGCTCTCTACGGTATGTGGCACGCATTGCGTACCATATTTCGGTCTCTTTGTCCGCTTCCATTTCAAGGGGTATTTCAGAAAAGGGTGTTCTCCCGGGGCTTTGACATCCTTGCATAAGCTTGAATTTCAATCACTTGCGAACACTTTATGTAAGATACGGCAAGTATCGTGTTCCTCTTGCCCATTGATTTTTCGTAGTTGTTCATTACCCTGTTTGTTTTCGCAGGTAAAGAGCTATAAACAAATGAATTAAGAGGATAATTCGTCTTTTTATCGTTCGTTTAAAAGACACGTCGGAAGGCTATTTCCGCACTAAGATTCTTTCAATAAGAAAGGAATCGCAAAATCACAATTTTATTTCAGAGGTAACTGTCTATATATTAGTAATATATATAGGCAAAAAGAAAATATTTCATTTTTCTTTATCAGAATATTTTGTTGTTTCATTTCCGGGCATT
>OKWR01000477.1_pt1 | contig 43917 bp, 39 predicted proteins | sample 1607101 | NCBI WGS metagenome assembly OKWR01 (sample SAMN04414076, study PRJEB24778) | human gut metagenome | material: faecal | host: Homo sapiens
GTTCAGCGGTTTTCTTCGTTAATTAACAACTATCACGCGAAATGTCGGATGAACCAAAATGATGATTGGAATGAAGATGAATCAGGAATGTATTGATTATGTTGAATCTGAAATATTGCCCCGGTATGCTTCTTTCGATAAAGCGCATCAGAACGACCATGTGGATCGGGTGATTCAGGAAAGCCTACGTTTGGCACAGTATTATGAGGTGAATCCCGACATGGTTTATGTCATTGCTGCCTATCACGATGTAGGGCTGGTGGAAGGGCGGGAGCGTCATCATCTGGTTTCGGGTAGTTTGCTGCAAGCCGATCAGAAACTTCGCAACTGGTTTTCCGAAGAGGAAATCCAACTGATGAAGGAAGCCGTGGAGGATCACCGGGCTTCGAACAAGCACGAGCCGCGCAGTATTTACGGCAAGATTGTTTCCGAGGCTGACCGGGTAATTGATGCCGAGACTACTTTCCGGCGTACGGTGCAATATGGACTTTCGCATTACCCCGAAATGATTCCGGAGGAGCATTATCTCCGTTTTCGGGATCATCTGATCACGAAGTACGGCGAAGGGGGTTATCTGAAACTTTGGATTCCGCAGTCGGACAATGCGGAGAGATTGCAGGAAATCCGCGGGATTCTGAAAAACGAAGTGCAGCTTAGGAATATCTTTATGAAACTGTTTGCTGCAGAGAACGCTGTAAAATAGAGAATGTTGTACAATAGAGAATGATATGAAAAAGAAAACTTTTGTGATGTGTGTTGCCATGTTTGTCTGTACAGGACTGTCTGCCCAACCGACTTCGCTCGATGAGGTCTATGAACCGGTAGTGGTCGGTGTTCCGCCCAGCGATGCCTATATTGGTCTGTCATTGTTGCCCGACGGAGAGTTGCGCCATTATAATTATGGAGAGCATGCTGAGCAGACCGTTCCCATGTATTTGTCGAGCCGCGATCACGGACTGACCTGGAAAACGGTATCCCTGCCGAAAGAGTTACCCTATGCCGACCAGCGTTCATCGGTAAGCGGAGAATATGTGCGGGTATTTTGTAACAATAAGGGGGTATATGCCATGCGTACGGAGGGTGGTCTAGACGGCGGTCGTACGATCGTGAAGATTGATGACCGTCCCGGCATCATGAACAAACCTCCCGTTTGGATCCGTAACGGCAAACGGGTGATATCCGGTGCCCATCGCACTGATCGCAGTGGTGCCTATGTATATTATTCTGATGATGACGGAAGAACCTGGAAAGCTTCGGCTCAGGTTACGGTTCCTCCTCATCGCAAAGGAGGATTTCATCAGGGAACACGTTGGAATCATGGAGCAGTGGAGCCCACGGTGGTGGAACTGAACGACGGGCGTTTATGGATGCTGATGCGTACTTCTCAGGACCGTCATTATCAGGCATTTTCCGAAGACGGAGGAGAAACCTGGAGCGAAGCAACTCCGTCACCTTTTTACGGAACGATAACGATGCCTACCCTTTATCGGATGAGTGATGGACGGCTGCTGTTTTTCTGGTGCAATACCACTCCTCTGCCGGAGCGTGCCGGTACGGATGGAGTTTGGGAAGATGTCTTTACAAACCGTGATGCCTTGCATGTTGCCATTTCCACCGACGACGGGCATACCTGGAAGGGTTTTCGTGAACTGTTGCTGAATCCGGAACGAAACAGTCCGGTTTTTGGAAATACACGTGGTGGAGAGGATAAGAGTGTGCATCAGGTACAGGCAGTGGAGGTGGCTCCCGGAAAGATTCTTGTATCGGCCGGTCAACACCGTTTGTGTCGTCGTCTGCTCCTTTTTGATGTGCGCTGGCTGTATGAGCCTCGTCGTAGTTGTGATTTCAGTAATGGTTTGTCCGATTGGTCGGCTTTCAGATATTATAAAGGAATTGTCGGACATTGTGCCTATCATCGTCAGGCTGAAGATTTATTGGGAGTGCATCCTGATGATTCCACCCGAAAAGTGCTTCAGTTGGGTTACACCCCCAATGATTCCCTGGTGCAGGATAATGACGGAGCCGTGTGGAACTTTCCGGCGGCAAAGGACGGCTCTTTGCTTCTGCATCTACGCATTCCGCAAAACGAATCGGAAGTAACATTAGTATTGAATGACCGTTGGTTTAATCCTACGGATACGGTGGCACGACATGAAGCTATGTATCGTTTGCCGCTCAGTCGGAAAGTGCTGGATATAAAAGACCAGAAGTGGCACCGGCTTCAGATATTCTGGCACAAGAATAAAACGGCCCGTGTGTTTGTCGATGGAAAGCAGAAAACCGAACTTCCTGTTGTCTGTCCGACCGAACACGGGGTGTCCTATTTGCATTTGCTGGGAGAACATCGTCCGGGAGAGAAGATCCTGATTGATTTTGTAGAGGGGGGACAGATACTTCGTTAGGAGGATATGTCAAAATTCATTTTTGGGAAAAATGAATTTATAATTTGAAATCTGAATATTCTAAAAGACTAAAGAAAGGGCCGCATCATGACTCAATACAGAGTTTGGTACGGTTCTTTTTAATATTATAGTTATAATCTGTAACTTTGGGGAGTAGTCATTTTAATTTTGCTCCTCTATATAAACGATCTCTGATCGGGAATATGTTATTTCGAATAAAAGACTTTTTTAGAGAAATCGTGCAGGTGGATGCACCTTTTGCTTTTTTCTTTGTACTTTTGCACCACTTTTCAAAAAAATGTTTTTCAAAAGGTATTGTTTTCAGGTATAGAATTATGAAGAAAAGTCTTATTGCATTGGCATTCGGAACTCTGGCCCTTGGAATGGCAGAGTTTACGATGATGGGTATATTACCCTATGTTGCCTCCGATTTCGGAATCAGTATTTCAGAGGCCGGCCATCTGATATCGGCCTACGCTCTTGGTGTCTGTTTCGGTGCTCCGGTCCTTATTCTCGCCCGGAAGAAGTCGCTGAAGCATTTGCTTATGGCACTTGTCTCTTTGATCATTGTCGGAAATCTGTGTACCTCTTTTGCACCCAATTATTGGGTAATGATGGTCGGGCGTTTTGTTTCCGGTCTGCCTCATGGCGCTTATTTCGGAGTGGCTTCCATTGTGGCTTCCAAGCTGGCCGACAAAGGCAAGAGCTCGGAAGCCGTTTCCATCATGATTGCGGGAATGACTGTGGCCAACCTGTTTGGTGTTCCTTTAGGTACCTCGTTGAGTCATCTTGTATCCTGGCGTACCACTTTCCTGTTTGTAGGTATTTGGGGTATTATCGTGTTTTATTATATCTGGCGATGGGTACCTGTGGTAGAAGGTTTGCAGGACCATGGTTTCAAGGGGCAGTTCCGTTTCCTTCGTCATCCGGCTCCCTGGCTGATATTGGCTGCTACAGCTTTGGGTAATGGCGGGGTATTCTGCTGGTATAGTTATATTAGTCCTTTGCTGACTCAGGTTTCCGGTTTTTCGGAAAACAGTATTACCGCACTGATGGTTCTTGCCGGATTCGGTATGGTTGTGGGTAATCTTGTCAGCGGACGTATGTCCGACCGTTATACACCCGGTCGCGTTTTAATGGTGTCTCAAGGAGGTATCTGTCTGGTTTTGATCGGTATCTTTTTCTTGTCTCCCAACCCTTGGATTTCAGCAGCACTGATGTTTCTCTGCACGGCAGGACTTTTTGCTGTTTCCAGTCCGGAGCAGTTGTTGATCATCCGTGTGGCGCCGGGCGGTGAAATGTTGGGAGGAGCAAGTATACAGATGGCGTTCAATCTGGGTAATGCGGTTGGAGCATATGCTGGTGGTCTTGCCGTAACCGGTGGAGTGCGGTATGCAGCTTTGGTAGGAGTTCCTTTTGCTCTGGTTGGTTTTATCCTTACTGTAATTTTTTACAAGCAGTATCAGAATCGCTATGAGGTACAGTGATCCGGTTTGTAATTGGGTTTCGTTTGTTGTCTTTAATAAATATTAAAAATGTAAATATTTAAATTAATACATGAATTATTTGCTATGTTTGTAAACGAGAGTTTAAAATTATAGCCATGAAAAAAATATTGTATTCTTTGATTTGTCTGTTTTGTCTTGCAGGACAAACTTATGGACAGGAACCATTGTATAAGTCTAAGGGGTTGGTTGGTATCTGGAATCAGTTGGTCCCTAAACAGAAAGATTCATTAAAGACCGTTTTGGTACCTTCCGGAACTTTTAAAATTTATAATATAGATCGTACGTTTCTGTTGATGGTGAATAACGGAGGAGGAGTTTGTGGTATTACCGCTTACGGAACTTATGAAGGGCGTACTCCGGGAGAACTCACTGAAAAATTGGAATTTCATGCTTTTTCAGAGCCTTTGAACAGTGGAAAATCTACTTCTGAGATTCGGTATTCTATTCAGGATGATAACATTATGCGTCTGGAATATTATAATTCGGATATAAAACAATGGATTCCGGAAATATGGGTACGTGTAACTCCGTTTTCTTTGAAAGAAAAGTAATTGTAGAGAATCTGATCTAACGAAAAGAAAATATATTTGGAAAAAAATCCGTCCGAAAAGAAACGAATACGTTTTCTTTCGGACGGATTCTTTATATAAAAAACTTATTTTTCTTTTTGATGATCTGTAATCAGTGGATTACTTCTGAATGTTGCTCTTTTCAAGTCCGTAGTTCTTGATACCGTCTTCTTTCTTCAGCATCATGGCTATCAGAATGGCGATGAAGCCGAATACGGCAAAGATAACCATCGGCAGGGTATAGTCATAAGTAACGCCCTCGGCAGTCTGGATGGTGGAATACTTCTCGATAACCCAACCGATCAGTACCGGAACCATAGACAATCCGATGTTCTGAATGTAGAAGATGATGGCATAGGCTGAACCCAATTGCTTCATCGGAATAATTTTCGGAACAGAAGGCCACATGGCTGACGGTACCAATGAGAAGGCAATACCCAGCAGAATCATTACGATGATGGCAAACCACCATTCGTTCAGGATAGGCAGAGCGAAGAATACGTGTACTAAAGTCAGTAGGGCTGAACCGATAATCATCAGTGTGGCACCCTTACCGATGCGGTCGTAGATAGAACCGAACAGTGGGGTGAGCAGGATGGTTCCGAACGGCAGCATTGCCGGAATCATACCGGCCAGCTGAGGCTCTACGTGGTATTTGTAGATCATCAGTTTTGTGGCAAACTTCAGGAACGGGAAGACTCCGGCGTAGAACATCAGGCAAAGGATGGTGATGAGCCAGAAACCTTTGTTGGTGAAGATCTGTTTCAGATCGCTCATCTGGAAGCCTTCTTCTTTTTCCGCGTTTTCGGTTGTCTGTACCGACTGGTCGAGCTTGCGGTCCATCACGCAGTAAACTATATAGGCAATCAGACCGATGCACAGGCAGATGGCACCGAAAAGGATAGGAGCCGAGATGTCGCCCATGGCATTGGCGATAGGAAGACTGCAAGCCAATGCGGCAGCGGTTCCGATACGGGCCATGGCAACCTGAAGACCCATAGCCAGCGCCAGTTCATGTCCGGTAAACCATTTTACGATAACCTTGGACACGGTGATACCGGTAATCTCGGCACCCATACCGAATACGGCGAAACCAAAAGCGGCTAAAGCCACCTGAGCCGGAAAACCGAATACTGTTGCGTCTCCAAAGGTATGGGAGATGGCATACCATTTGATGGCGGCACCCACGAACATGAAAATACAACTCATCACACCGGTGAAGCGCACGCCCATCTTATCCAGAATGATACCTCCGAAGAAGAGCATCAGTAGAAATACATTGATATAACCGTAGGCTCCGGAGAAGAATCCGTATTCGGCACTGGTCCAACCCAGTCCGCCTTCTTCAACGGAAGTTGTAAGCATTGCCTCCAGAGGAGCCATTACGTCGGTGATGAAATAACCGCACATCATGGTGAACGAAACAATCGCCATGGCGGTCCAGCGGGCAGCCTTGCTGTCGCTGAGTTTTTGCTGAATGTTTTGTGTTACTGTTGTCATTTTTATTTGTTAAGATAGTGATTGATGTTTATTTCTTTAACCAGCGGTCCAACCAACGGAAGAAGGTGCGCTGCCACAGGATTCCGTTCTGTGGTTTCAGCACCCAGTGGTTCTCATCCGGGAAGATGAGCAGCTCGGCCGGAATGCCGCGCATGCGGGCTGCCTTGAAAGCAGATTCTCCCTGAGCGCTCAGAATGCGGTAGTCCTTCTCGCCGTGGATACACAAAATCGGAGTATCCCATTTGTCAACATACAGATGCGGACTGGTGGTGTAAGGGTTTACTTTCTGTCCGTCGTTTACCGTTTCCGGAGAGTTGGCCTGGTTGGTGATGCCTTTACGCCACGGGCCGGCACCCAGATCCCAGTTCGGGAACCACATCTCTTCGGTTTCGTAATACTGCTGTTGGGTATTGAAGATTCCGTCGTGTGCGATGAAGCACTTGAAACGCTTGTCGTGGTGTCCGGCCAGATAATATACGCTGTAGCCTCCGAAGCTGGCACCGACACAACCCATACGGTCTTTGTCGGCATAAGGCTCTTGAGCAACATTGTCGATGGCATCCAGATAGTCCTGCATGCACTGGCCGCTGTAGTCACCGCTGATGTCTTCCAACCATTCCATGCCGAAGCCCGGCAGACCGCGACGGTTAGGAGCCACGATGATATAGTCATTGGCCGCCATGAGCTGCAAATTCCAGCGATAGCTCCAGAACTGGCTTACGGGTGACTGCGGACCGCCTTGGCAGAAGAGCAATACCGGGTATTTCTTGCTGGCATCGAAGTGTGGCGGATAAACCACCCAGCAGAGTTCCTGCTTGCCATCTGAAGTCGGTACCCAGCGCTCTTTGACTTTACCCAAAGTGAGCTGCTTGAGGATATGCTCGTTTTCCTGAGTCAGTTGGGTGATCTTGGCTTTCTTGCCTTTGGAGATGCTGTAGATGTCATCCGGAGCGCTGAGGCTGTGACGCATCACCAACAGTTGGTCACCATTGTCGGCCACACCGCTATAGTCATAATCTCCTTCGGTCAGAGCACGTACATTACCTTTCAAGTCGGTCTGATACACCATGCTGCGGGCGTGCCACACTCCGGTAAAGTAAAGCAGCTTGCCGTCCTTGCTCCAGTTGAATCCGTCAACACCCGATTCAAAAGACTCGGTCACATAGGTTTTCTTTCCGGTCTTCAGGTCGAGGACACACAGACGGGTGCGGTCGCTTTCGTAACCGTCGCGCTCCATACTCTGCCAAGCCACTTTTGTTCCGTCGGGAGAGTATTGAGGATTGGTGTCGTAACCCATGTTGCAGTCCTGGGCATTCTGGTTCACGGCTTGGTGCTGCAGCGAACGGCTTGGATCTGTTTTCGGTGCCTGATAATCGGCGGGCTTGCAGAGGTTGGTAGTATTTCCGGTGCTCACTTCATAGGCGAAGATGTCGCTGTCGGTGCTGATGGCATAGTCCACGCCTGTTTTCTTACGGCAGGTATAGACAATGGTCTTGCTGTCTGGACTCCAGTTGAACTGCTCGCTGCCGCCGAACGGAAGCATCGGACATTCGTAAGGCTCTCCGTTCAGAATGTCGGTGGTCTGGTCCGAGATGCGTGTTCCGTCAAAGTTGGCCAGGAATATATGTGGAATGGTGCGCACATAATGATCCCAATGCTTATAGTTCAGATCTGTGATGACCATACCGCTGGTCAAGGGCAGATCGTCGTAGGTCTTCTCAATGGAAGCGGTAGTTTCTACTTCCTGTACCAGAATCACCTGTTTGTTGTCGGGAGAGAATTTGAAACCCTGCACGCCCTGTTCGGTGAACGACAGCTGCTTGCGGTCGCTTCCGTCGAGAGCGGCCTGCCATACTTCCGGTTTGCCGCTGGCTGTGCTCAGGAAAGCCAGATGCTTGCCGTCAGCCAGGAACTGCGGTTCCATCTCGCTGGCATTTCCCTGAGTAAAGAGCTGTTTGTCCGATCCGTCGGCATTCATCAGATAGATCAGGGTGCGGCTCTTGTTCTGCTGCACACTGTAGTAAGTCACGGTATAGGCAATCTTCTTGCCGTCCGGTGAGGTAGTCATGCCGGCGATGCGTCCCATGGCCCAAAGCGCCTCGGGAGTCATCCGGTCGTTTTTCAGTTGAATTTCATTCTTGCCGATCACCGGAGTTTCGGCTGGGCTTTGCTGCGGCGCGGCGGCCGTCAGTGCCAAAGTGGTGGTCATAATGTGTAGAAAGTTCATAGGATAAGTATAAAAAAGCCGGACGCGAAAAGACACGTCCGGCATAAAATGATAAACTTTTATTTTTGTCCCTGTCTTCTTTTCTGTTCCTCCAGAATAGCCTGTTGCTTTTTCTGCATTTCCTCCAGACGGGCTGCAAAGCCGGAAGCCTTTTTCGGATTCTTCTTGTTGGCTTCATATTTGGCCTCCATCTTTTCGAGCAGTTTCTTTTCATCGGTAGTCTTTTTGAGATACCACATGATCAGGATACTGGTCAAGCTGGACAGGAAGTAGTAATAGTTCAGTCCTGAAGAGTAATTGTTGAACATGAAGAAGAAGAACACAGGCATGAAATACATCATGTACTGCATCATCTTCATCTGCTGGGCCTGTTCGCCAGCCATGGCAGACTGTTGCTGCTTGGTGCTGATCCAGGTGTTGATGATATTGGTGGCGCAGAACAGCAAGCAGAAAATGCTGATGTGGTCACCGATGAGCCAGATGTGAGTGTCCCAACGGATCAGGTCGTCGTATGCCGACAGGTCGTTGGCCCACAGGAAGCTTTCTCCGCGCAACTCAATGGCGTTCGGTACAAAATTGAAGAGCGCGATCCAGAACGGCATCTGGATGAGCATCGGCAGACAGCCGCCCATCGGGTTGGCACCGTACTGGCTGTAGAGCTGCATCATTTCCTGCTGTTTCTTCAGTGCGTCGTTCGGATCCGGGTACTTCTCGTTCAAAGCATCGATTTTCGGTTTCAGAACGCGCATCTTGGCCGAAGCGATGTAAGACTTGCGTGTTGTCGGGTAAACCAGAACCTTGATGATAATGGTCAGCAACAGCAACACGATACCCATAGACAAGCCCAGACCGTTGAGCCAGTCGAACAGATAGATGATGAAGAAGCGGTTGATCCACTTGAAGAGCGGCCATCCCAAGTAAACCAAATCCTGCATCTCCAGATCCTTGTCGCTGAGGCTCAGATCGTTGGTGGTGCTCAGAATGTGGTAGTTGTTCGGGCCGAAATAGAGCTGCAAATCGGTTGTCTTGCTGCCCGACGGATCGAAGAAAGTCTTCATCTCCGCATTGTACTCCTTCAGATAACCGCTGTTTTTAGGCTGCGGTGTGCTGGAGAGAGTCGCGTCGGTAAAGTCCTGATGCGCGATGAATACGCAGCTGAAGAACTGGTTCTTGAAGGCGATCCAGTCCAGACGCTCCTTCACGTCCTCGGTCTTATCCTCGCTGGCGTTCAGATAGTCTGTACCCTCGTCCTTGATCTTGTAGGTCAGGGTAGAGTATTGGTTCTCAAAGTCGAAACCCTTTTCCTGCTGCATGGCTTTGTCGTACCAGGACAGGTTGATGGTTTTCATAGACGGTGAGAAATATTTGCCCAGACCGGAAGAAGCTATCTTCAGGTCGAGCATATACGAATCGCTATGCAGTTTGTATTCCAGATCCAGCACTCCTCCGTCCTGATTTTCCAGACGCATGGTCACACTACTGTCGGTAGCGGCAACCGGAGTGAAGAAGAAGTCGCGGGAATTCAGGTTCTCGTTCTTTCCTTCGAGAACAAAGTTCATCGAAGCGTCCTTTTCATTCAAAAGACATACCGGGCCTCCCTGCTGGTTCTTATAGTCTTTGAGCAAGGCTTCTTTAACCATACCACCACGGGTTCCCAAAGTGATCTTTACCAGATTGTTCTGCAAAACGATGTTCTGGTCCTTTCCCTGACGGTTCTTGAAGAACAATGAAGTGGAATCCTGAGCTGCTTCTGCCTTTTGGGCGATGGCTGCCGCTTCCTTGGCTTTCATTTCGGCTTCTGCCTGCTGCTTGGCAACGAGTTCAAGAGAATCCTGTCGCTGCATTTGTTGAATCTCCTCTTGGCTGGGACGGCTGTAGTAGCTGAAACCGAACAGCACACCTGCAATCAGGATGAAACCGATAATTGTATTTTTATCCATTTTAAATTTTTCTATATCTGCTTATTGGTTATTCTTAAAATCAATAGCTGCCTTTACAAATGACAGGAACAGTGGATGTGGCTTCAATACAGTACTGCTGTATTCCGGATGGAACTGAGTACCGATATACCAATTCAGATTCGGGATTTCCACGATTTCCACCAGATTGCTGTCCGGATTGGTACCTACGCACTGCATACCGGCGTTCTCGAACTCAGAAGTAAACTGGTTGTTGAACTCATAGCGATGACGGTGACGCTCGGAAATGGTTTTCTGTCCGTACGTTTCCAGGGTACGGCTGCCTTCACGCAACTCGCATTCGTAAGCACCCAGACGCATGGTTCCACCCATCTGTGTGATATTCTTCTGCTCCTCCATAATGTCGATCACATTGTGTGGAGTTTTCTCGTCCATCTCACGGCTGTTGGCATCGGCATAACCCAATACGTTGCGAGCGAACTCGATCACCATCATCTGCATACCCAGACAGATACCGAAAGTTGGGATATTGTGCGTACGGGTGTATTCTGCGGCGATGATCTTGCCTTCGATACCTCTCTGACCGAATCCCGGACAGATCACGACACCAGACATGCCTTCAAGAGCCTCAGCAATGTTCTCTTTGGTGAGTTTCTCACTATTTACATAATGCGTCTTTACCTTATAGTCATTATAGGTTCCGGCATGAGCCAAAGATTCGAGGATACTCTTGTAAGCGTCCTGCAGATCGTATTTACCAACCAGAGCGATGTTGACAATTTCTGTAGCCTTGTTGCGACGCTCCAGGAAAGAACGCCATGGACCCAATCCCGGAGTTTCTCCGATTGGCATATCCATCTTGCGCAGGATGATCTCGTCCAGTTTCTGAGCCTGCATGCTGAGCGGTACTTCGTAGATGGAAGGCATATCCAGACTCTGGATGACTGCATCTTCGTCTACATTACAGAAATGAGCAACTTTTTTACGCAGTCCCGCATTCAGGTCGTGTTCGGTACGTAATACCAGAATATCCGGCTGGATACCCAAGCTCTGTAACTGTTTTACAGAAGTCTGAGTAGGCTTGGTCTTCAATTCACCGGCAGCTGCCAGATAAGGAACATAAGTAAGATGCAGATTGATGGCATTCTTACCCAATTCCCAACGAAGCTGACGAATGGCCTCCAGGAATGGAAGGGATTCGATATCTCCTACGGTACCTCCGATTTCGGTGATCACGAAGTCGAATTTGTATTTCTGGCCCATCAATTTGATGTTACGCTTGATTTCATCTGTGATATGAGGGACCACCTGAATGGTTTTGCCTAAATAATCTCCGCGGCGTTCCTTCTCGATAACACTCTGGTAGATACGTCCTGTGGTGATATTGTTGGCACGAGTAGTCTGAATACCGGTAAAACGCTCGTAATGTCCCAGGTCAAGGTCTGTTTCCTGTCCGTCTACCGTAACATAGCATTCGCCATGCTCATAAGGATTCAGTGTTCCCGGATCAATGTTGATATACGGGTCAAACTTCTGGATGGTAATGTTATACCCTCTAGCTTGCAAAAGTTTACCAATTGATGAAGAAATAATGCCTTTTCCTAAAGAAGAGGCAACTCCGCCAGTTACGAAGATGTACTTAGTTTCTGCCACGATAATATAATTTTAGTTTAGACTTCAATCATAATTTCAAAGTTGCAAAATTATAAAAAAAACTTGAGAATAAGGCTCTTCTCGTTCAAAAATCCTATATCTTTGCGTTTGTTAAGTCGTTTTTAATATGAGAATTAAGTTTTTGATTGCGTTTTTCTTCTTTTTTTGCTCTAGGATGATGCAGATATCAGCACGGGACAGAATTGTTGATACCTTACAATCGAATGTAATTCTAGGGCGTTATCTGGAGAAACTGAATCGTATTCATAATAAATATCTGCATGTTCCGGATAGTGTAGAAATACCGGTCGGTTATTCACCTTATTATTACAAAATACTTTCTCCGGCTTTGCTTTATCGTGCCGCTTTGCGGCAACATTTTCTTGTCCGGCATGAGTTTTCGGATTCATTGGATTGTACCGATCGGAGAAATATGCCTCTGTCGGAAACAGATTCTATATTGGAATTGGACCAGGAGATCAATGAATTGCTGTTTCGTACTTATCGGCAATATCCCGGATTGGTTTATAGTACGGAAGATCAGGTTCATCAGGTTGGTGTCATACAGGAGGATGTCACGACTCAGTTGGATCATGAAGCTGTCTTGGTAGATCAGACCGATCTTCCGACATTTGTTCCCGATATCGGTGACAGTGTGGTTGTGATACCCAAAAAACCTAATTTCTGGAAATATTACAGCAATTCGTCTTTAAACTTTTATCAGTATTATTATTCCGAAAACTGGTATAAGGACCGTACCGACAATTATTATAATATGTTGGCGGTCCTGAAGTTGGGACTTTCTTATAACAACAAAAGCAAGTTTACCTGGGAAAACAATCTGGAGATGCGTTTAGGCTTCCGTTCCTTTCCTAAGGATACCGAACATCAATTCAGAACCTCAGATGATCTGATCCGTTTGAATTCCAAGATCGGCTATAGGGCGACAGAGCATTGGTATTATTCTTTTTCTGTTGAGGGAACCACCCAAATGTTTCGAAGCTATTATGATAACAGTCAGCAAGTGCGTTCAGACTTTATGTCTCCTTTCTCCAGTGTGATTTCATTAGGTATGGAATATAAGATGGACTGGAAGCGTTTCTCCTGTTCGGCCAATATGTCTCCCATCGCCTATAATTTTAAAAGTGTAGCCCGTAAGGAACTGGCTACAGTTCATGGAATTGAGGCACATCACTCTACGTACAACAAATTCGGTCCGTTTGTCAATGTGAAATACGATTGGCAGATTATCGATAATATCAAATGGGGGGGACGTATTTATTGGTTCAGTGATTTGACTATGAATACCGTAGAATGGGAAAGTACCTTTACTTTTAATGTGAACAAATATATTTTGGCAAGTTTATATTTGTATCCCCGTTTTGATGACAGTTCTCCAAATTATAAAAGCCCTAAGAACCATGGTTATTTCATGTTTAGGCAATATTTAAGTTTGGGAGTGACATACAATATATAAAAGGAAAGAGGTCAATACCGGAGAGTTATGCCCCGGTACTGACCTCTTTGTTGATTTGTTCGATGTAGTCCAGTATCTCTTGTCTTCCGGTTTTGTTTTCTGAAGAAGTGATGAAATAAGGGGGAAGCTCTTCCCACTGTTTTTTCAGTTCCTTGAGATAATGGCTGATGTTCTGTTTCAATTTTCCGCCACCCAGTTTGTCGGCTTTGGTAAAGACGATGCTGAAAGGTACTCCGTTTTCACCGAGCCATTCCATAAATTCCAGGTCAATCTTTTGCGGTTCATGTCGGCAGTCAATGAGTAGAAACAGATTGATCATCTGTTCTCTTTTCAGGATATAGCTGGAAATCATGACTTCCAGTTTGTCCTTGTCTTTCTTGCTTCGTTTGGCATAGCCATATCCGGGTAGATCAACCAGATACCATTCATTGTTGATCAGGAAATGATTGATCAGCATGGTCTTTCCCGGAGTAGCCGATGTCTTGGCCAGTTTGTTCCGTCCTGTGAGCATGTTAATCAGACTGGATTTGCCTACATTCGAGCGTCCGATGAATGCATATTCCGGATTATTCGTGTCCGGACATTTGCCGACAACGGCATTACTGATAATGAACTCTGCACTCTTGATTTCCATAATAATACTAATTTTTGTAGCAAAGATATAATAATTTAATTTGCTTTTGGTATCTTTGCTCCTAATTATGCATTTCTAATAAATAAAAACATGTCTCAACAATATTCTTCCGCTTTGTTGGAAAAAGCCGTTTCCGAGTTTTCCAAATTACCTGGTATTGGTCCGAAAACAGCAATGCGCCTGGTTCTCCATCTGTTGCGTCAGAATACCGCATCGGTCGAGAGTTTTGGTAATTCCATCATCAAGCTCAAGCATGAGATTAAATATTGTAAAATATGCCATAACTTGTCGGATACGGATATTTGCAGTATCTGCGATAAACCTGATCGTGATCATCAGACTATTTGCGTGGTTGAAAATATTCAGGATGTATTGGCTATAGAGAATACTCACCAGTTTCACGGGGTTTATCATGTGTTGGGAGGTGTGATCTCTCCAATGGATGGTGTAGGTCCATCGGATCTGCAAATAGCTTCTTTGGTGGATCGGGTAAACAATTCGGAGGTAAAAGAAGTGATTTTGGCGTTAAGTCCGACCATGGAAGGGGATACGACAAACTTCTATATTTTTCGGAAGTTGGCAGATACCGGAGTGAAATTGAGCATTATCGCTCGTGGGGTAGCACAGAATGACGAGTTGCAATATACAGATGAAATAACTTTAGGCCGTTCTATTTTGAATCGGATTATTTTTACGGGACAAATATAAAAATGACATGGATAAAATGACTTTGAATCTGCGGGTGAATTTCTGTTCCTGGCTGATTGTTGCCTTGGCTGTGGTGGCGTTGTTTGAAACAGAAACCTGTATGCCGGGTGTATGGATCGGAACGGAAATGAGTGAGGCTTTCTTCTTCCTTCTTACTGCGACACAATTACTTACACTTTGTGCGATACCGGTTGCCTTGAAACTATTGAACTGGAAATCAATACGTCAGCAGGTAACTGTTCCAGATCAGAAAGGGGCACAGGCTTATTTGCGTTGGAATATAGTCCGCTGCGCTATTCTAGGAGGATGCCTTGTGCTGAATCTGATGGTATATTACTGTACTTTGGAAAAGGCTAATGCTCTTTGTGCGCTGATTTTGCTTTTTTCTTATTCTTTCTGTTGGCCGTCGGATGCGAAAAGAAAGGCTGAGACTGATGCTATAGAAATGGAATAAGATTATTAAAGAAGGAACTTATAAAAAACATGAAGTTATCCGTTGTCATCGTTAACTATAACGTAAAGTATTATTTGGAGCAGACCTTATCTTCGGTATTCCGGGCAGCCCGGAATGTGGATTTGGACGTGTGGGTGGTAGATAATGCCTCTACGGATGGATCTCAGGAATATATTCGGAATCGTTTTCCTGCGGTTCATTATTTGTATAATGAAGAAAACGTCGGTTTTTCCCGGGCCAATAATCAGGCGATACGTCTGTCTACCGGAGAATATGTGTTATTGTTGAATCCGGATACAATTGTCGGTGAGGATGTGCTTGAGACCGGTGTCCGTTTTTTGGATGAACATCCGCAAGCCGGTGCTTTAGGGGTTGCCATGCTCAAGGATGATGGAGGGTTTGCCTGGGAATCACGTCGTGGAGTACCTACACCTTTTACTTCATTTTGTAAAATGAGTGGGTTATGTACTCTTTTTCCGAAATCACGGACGTTTGGCCGTTATTATATGCGTTATTTGGATGAGAGTCAGATTAATGAGATAGAGATTATTTCCGGTGCTTTCAACATGATACGACGCTCAGTATTGGATCGGGTAGGACTTTTGGATGAAACATTTTTCATGTATGGTGAAGATATAGACTTGTCGTACCGAATATTGTTGGGAGGATATAAAAATTATTATTTGCCGTGCCCTATTTTACATTATAAAGGAGAAAGTACTCAGAAGAGTTCCTATCGTTACGTGCATACCTTTTATAATGCGATGCTGATTTTTTTCAATAAGCATTTTCGTAAGAATCATCTGATTTTGTCTTCGCTGATTCATTTGGCTGTTGTTTTTCGTGGTGCTTTGGATTTGCTGAAAAATAAAATGCAGCATCAAAAGAATAAATTTGAAGAGGAGAATCTGGTCGGTAAAAAGATTCTTTGCTTGGGAAGTAAGGAGGCTTTAAAAGAGTTGAGATTTATTCTGGAAGGACATGGTATCGATGCGGTATGGGTTGAAGCTACTGAAACAACCATGCCGGAGGGGCATCTGACTTCCGGCTTGGAGTATGTGGCTTATGACTGGGTGGTTTATGACATTGATTCTTATTCCTATCAGCGTATTCTGCAATTACTGAAGAAAGGATATGCGCATAAGCCTTTATATTTGGGAACTTATTCCCGTCAATGGAAACATATGGTGACACATAAAAAAATATGGCATGGAAAGGATTGACGAATCTCCTTTTTTTGTTGGCAGACAAGTGATTCTCCGGGCTATGGAGCCGGAGGATTTGAATTTTTTATATCAAATAGAAAATGATACTACTCTTTGGCCTCACGGTATATCGAATGTTCCTTATTCCCGTTATGCATTAAGGCAGTTTATTCAAGAAAGTCAGAACGATATTTATGCTGACCGTCAACTTCGTCTGATGGTCGTATTGAAAGAGAGCAGAGAGGTGATAGGGTGTATAGATTTGTTTGATTATAATGTGCGTCATTCCCGTGCTGAGATCGGATTAGTGATTGCCGGACCGTTTCAGCATCGTGGTCTGGGGCATGAGGCGTTGGCTTTGTTGTTACGTTATGCTTTTTCTTTCCTAAGATTGCATCAGGTGTATGCTTATGTTGTCAGCAAAAATACTCCAGCCATTCATCTGTTTGAGCATATCGGTTTTGAGCGTGTTGCCGTTTTGAAAGACTGGATTCAGGAGAATGGTGTATATCGTAATGTGGATCTGTATACACTGTGCCAGGATTGATTTTGTAGAAAAGATTCTTTTTGCTTGGTCATGTAAGGAAAAAGTATAACTTCGCATTCAGAATATTTTTAAAAAGGAGGCCTATGTTATACTATGCTTTAAACCTTACTTTGCCTCTTGAGGATCCCATCCTGAAGTTCCTCATTATCCTTCTGATTATTTTAGGGGCACCTTTACTGCTGAATAAACTGAAGATTCCCCATTTGTTGGGCCTGATCATAGCCGGAGCTATCATCGGTCCGCATGGATTCAATCTGGTATTGCGCGACAGCAGTATTATCATGTCCGGAACGGCCGGTCTTCTGTATATCATGTTTCTGGCCGGTATGGAAATCGACATGAACGATTTTAAAAGAAACAGCCTGAAGAGTCTGACTTTTGGAATGTATACTTTTCTGATTCCGATGCTGGTGGGAACGGTTGTCGGTCGGTGGGTATTGGGATTTTCGTGGCTCACTTCCGTGCTGCTGGCCAGTATGTTCGCTTCGCATACGCTGATTGCCTATCCTATTATCAGTAAATACGGTATTGTCAAAAATCCGGCGGTAGGTATTACCGTGGGCGGTACGATGGTGACCGACATGCTGGCGCTGCTCGTGCTGACCATTGTTGTGGGAATGACCACCGGTGAGGTAAATTCGGCCTTCTGGGTACGTTTGGGCATTTCCATTGTACTCTTTACGGCCATTATCCTGTTTCTTTTCCCTTTGCTCACGCGTCATTTCTTCAAGCACGTGAGTGATTCCATTTCGCAATACATCTATGTGCTTTCGCTGTTGTTCCTCGGGGCCTTTCTGGCTCAGCTGGCAGGAATAGAAGGCATCATCGGGGCATTTTTGGTGGGACTCTCGCTCAACCGTCTTATTCCGAGAAGTTCTCCGCTCATGAATCGTGTGGAGTTTGTGGGAAATGCCCTTTTTATTCCTTTCTTTTTGCTGAGTGTGGGAATGCTCATTGATTATCGTGCCTTTTTTGAAAGTTGGGACACATTGATGGTGGGTGTCGTTATGATTCTGGTGGCTACGGGTACCAAACTGGCTGCCGCATGGCTTACACAGCGCACCTTCCACTTCACGGCCGATCAGCGGAGAGTGATTTTCGGTTTGAGTAATGCTCAGGCAGCTGCCACACTGGCTGCGGTGTTGGTGGGATATAATATTATTCTTGGGGAAGATGCTCAGGGAAATCCTATACGTTTGCTTAACGATAGTGTGTTGAACGGTACTATTCTGATGATTCTCGTTACTTGCATCATCGCTACGGTCATTGCCCAAAAGGGAGCCCGTAACATCGCGCTGGAAGAAATGAAGCATCTCAGCACGAAGGACAAGAAAGAGGTTTACCGCGAGCATATCCTGATTCCGGTGAGCAACCGCCATACGGTAGAGGAACTGATCAATCTGAGTCTGGCCGTGAAGAACCCGCAGAACCGCGATGGTATTTATGCTTTGCGCGTGATCAATACCAACGAGTCCGATGAACGGGAACTTAAAGCTTCAAAGGCCTTGTTGGATCAGGCAGTACATACGGCTGCCGCGGCCGATGTGCATGTGCACGATCTGATTCGTTACGATTTGAGTGTTTCTAATGCCATTACCAGTGTGGTGCATGAGAATGACATCACCGATATTGTGCTCGGTCTCCATCAGAAACATTCCGTGCCGGCCGATTTCCTGGGAAAAATCAACGACGGCGTAATCGGACGAAGCGGTGTGAATGCCTTTATCTACAAGGCTATACAGCCGCTGGCCACGGTGAAACGGAACATATTCCTGGTGCCTACCAATGCAGAGAAAGAAACCGGATTCTCGCATGTGTTGCAGAAAATAAAGACCATCACGGTCAATACCGGAGCGGCAGTCGTGATTTATGCCGCCGAGGAAACGCTTGCCGTGATCCGGAAGTTTTTTGGCGAAGATGCTTCTAAGATGGATTTCCGGGATTTTGATGACTGGAATGATTTTCTGATTGCTTTTCGTGAAGTAAAGGCAAACGATTGCCTCTGGATTCTGTTGAGTCGGCGCGACGGATTATCCTATCATCCGATTATGCCAAAGATTCCGGGTTATCTGAACCGTTATCTGCAAAACAATAATTTCATTCTGATTTATCCGCAGCAGGACGAGGAAACGGAAAAACGCCCATTCCTTATCTGATAATAGCGGTGGATTAGAGTAAAAACAAAAATCGTTTCGATCATCCTGAAAAAATGGTCGAAACGATTCTTGTTTTTGGTCAGTATTCATTTATGAGTCTGTCAGATCTGCTTGCCCATCCACTTGTCTTTTCGGATATAATGGAAACAGAGCAGGAAGATAACCAGACCGTAAACATGTTCGGAGGTCCAGCAGAAAGCCACATTCATGCGCAGATGCATGATGGCGACATAGATGTAAAGCACATAGACACACAAGGTGACCAGCTCCAGAAGGAAAGCGGTCCGTGTGTTTCCCGTTCCGGAAACAGACTGGAAAAATATGTTGCCCAGTGCGGTGACGAAAGGTGTGGTGCAGAACACCCACAAAGACGGGATTGCCGCCTCAATCAGATCCGGCATATCCGTGTAGATGCGTAGAATCAGATGTGGAAAACAGGCAAAGAAGCAGGCCAAAGGCAAAATAATGTAATAAGCCAGGCGTACATGCTGCCATATTGTAGGCCGCACAAGTGCAGCGTCGCCCCGGCCGATCAGGTTACTTACCAGTGAGCTGCAGGTGGCCGAGAATGCTGATACGATCATAAACAGAATACCCGAAATATTGCGGATAATGTTGGTGATGGCCAGTGACCGTTCGCCTAAATGTTCCACAAAAAGGAAGAACAGGAACCAGGTGGACAAGGATATGAAATTCTGGATCATCGTCCAAAAAGAAATGTTCAGTATCTTGCCCAGACGCCGGCGGTTGAAGCGGCTGATGCGGTTCAGACCATATTTCTCCAGATCAATCTTCTTCACAGTATAGACGATGAAGAAAATGGCCGAAATCATCTCGGCCAAGGAAGATCCTAGGGCTGCTCCGGCAATACCCATTTGCGGGAAACCGAATTTTCCGAAAATCAGAATATAGTTGAACACGATGTTCGATCCCACCATCACCATGGAGTTCAGTGTGAGTGTCTTGGTCTGTGTTGTTCCGACGAAGAAGGCGCGGAACATCATGGCTATGAACGAAAAGAAGAAGCCGATGACACGGAAGTGCAGATAGCTTAACGCTGCCTCACTGACATGGACAGATGATACGATGTTGGGGAGGATATGTGGGGCCAGTACTTTGGTGGCCGTGAAAGTTACAGCTGCCAGAAAGATCATGAAATACAGTCCCTGATAGAATATATCTCCGATTTCCTGATAGTGCTGTTCTCCGTTGCGTCGCGCGATCAAGATTTGCGAGCCGATACTGAAGCCGAATCCGATCATGAAGATAGCCAGATAGAAAATGCCTCCAATGGCCGATGCTCCGAGTTCCACTTCACCCACACGTCCCAAAAAGGCGGTGTCGGTCATACCGATCAGTTGTTCCATGATGAGGCTGATCAGGATGGGGTAGGCCACTTGTAAGATCTCTTTATTGCTAAAGGCTCTTGCCATAAGACTAAGTTTTGGAAATGTTTTGTGATTTGTAGTGAATAAAAAATCTTGCTACCAAGCATGAAATACTTTATAGCAAGATTCTTATAAGGGAAAATCAAGTAAAATCCTTAATTGTTGAAATAGTAGATGAAAATGGCAACACCCTCTAAGGCCTTTTTGTTGCTGTCTTTTATTTCAATGGTAAACTTGATTTCTGCTTTTGCTGCACCGCGCAGATTCGCCAGTGACTGCAGCTTGGTTTTCAGACGGATGCTGTCACCGCTCAAAACAGCCTGACCGAACTTCATTTTATCAATACCATAGTTGATCATCATTTTCAGGTTGTTTACTTCGATGATTTCATTCCACATGTAAGGTAACAGAGACAGAGTAAGATAACCGTGTGCAATCGTGCTTTTAAACGGACTCTCCTTTTGGGCACGTTCGGTATCAACATGAATCCACTGGTGGTCCAAAGTGGCATCGGCGAACAGGTTGATACGATCCTGATCTACTTTCAGATATTCTGAAACGCCCAGTTCCTGACCTACATATTTTTCAAACTCCTCGTAAGAATTGATAATAAGTTTGCTCATGATTGATTTTGGATTATGTTTTGATGAATTGCAAAGATACTATTTTTGTATGGAATAATCTAATTTTAAGTGACTTTCCTGTTATTATTTATTTATTTCATTTTTTGAGTAATCTAATCGGGGGCCATTCCGTGAAAAAATGGTATCTTTGCCCGGCAAATCAATCCTGTTTTGTGAGTTTTTGCTTTTATGATTTCGAATGCGAATATCATTCGGCAGATCTCCTAAAAAACATTGGTATCGCAATGATGAAGTGTAGGATTGTAATGCTGTGATTTATAATAATATTCAGTATATGATGGTTCACAAGGTAATTTATTTTGTTAGCTTTTGCGGATCATTGCTTTTTCCGGTTTTGAGATGAATAGATTAATCCTGACAATATGTCTTTGCTTGTTCACTCTGCTACCGAGTTTTTGTCAGGAACGAAGTGATTCATTAACCGCAGAGACTCTAGAGCAGATGGGAGTGGAGTTTACTCACGATAACCGGGTAGTGTTGCTCCGTAGCGGAAAGGAAAAGTTCGATGATATGTTGGCTGCCATCAGTCAGGCGCGTTATTATGTGCATCTTGAATATTTTAATTTCAGAAATGATTCTATAGGAAATGTTCTTTTTACGTTACTGGCTCAAAAGGCCCGTGAAGGTGTACAGGTGAGGGCTTTGTTTGACAGTTTTGGAAATAGCAGCAATAGTCGTCCGCTTCAGAAACATGATTTGAATAAGATACGTTCTGCCGGTATTGAAATCTATGCCTTTGATCCGATTGTTTTTCCTTGGATAAATCATGCCTTTCATCGTGATCATCGGAAAATTGTAATCGTAGACGGGAAGATGGTTTATACAGGAGGTATGAATGTCGCTGACTACTATATTTATGGAAAGCCTGAGTTTGGACAATGGCGTGACATGCATTTGCGCATTGAAGGATCAGCTGTGGAGGATTACGAAGAGATTTTCACTGTGATGTGGCAGAAGACCACAGGGAAGCCTGTGCCCGAGGATTCGCTGATGGAAATTGATATGTTGCGTGATACGATTGGTTATAACAATTTGAAAATGGATACTTGTGAGTCTGCATCTCATAAGATGGTCGGTGTTGTAGACCGTGTTCCTCATATTCGTCCGAAAATTATGCGTCGCTCTTATCAGTATGCTATAGATAATGCCCGTTATCGTATTCAGATTGTCAATCCTTATCTTACTTTGGTACGCAGTGTACGCAAGGCTTTATATCGGGCTTTGGAACGTGGCGTCCGGGTGGAGATAATGGTCTCTACTCAGTGCGATGTCAAGATTGTACCGGATGTAGTGGCTTATAACGTACATAAGCTGATGAAACGTGGAGCAGAGATCTATTATTACGAGGCCGGGTTTCACCATACTAAGGTAATGATGGTAGATGATTCCTTCTGTACTGTGGGATCTGCGAACCTGAACAGTCGCAGTTTGACTTTTGATTATGAGGTCAACGCATTTATCATGGATAGTTGTACAACACATCAGTTGCAGAATATTTTTGAGGATGATAAAAAACATTCTACATTATTGACACCGGAGAATTGGAAGAAACGTCGGAATGCATGGCAACGTTTCAAAGGCTGGTTTTTCCAAATCTTGGTACCTCTGATCTGATTTATTCTTTATCATACAATAAAAAAACAGACAAATTCCAATCTGATAGATTCGTCCGTTCAGAATAGAATTTGTCTGTTTTATGATATTGTGTCAACGCTGTCTGTTGTTTACTGGTTGGTTTTTGCTTTGATGATTTCCTTTATGAGACAGATATCACGATGATCTATACCGTAGTTTTCCAGAATCTCTTCACTCTCCTCAAAGGCATCAATCCAGGATCCCAGTTTGGCATCTTCGCTTTTATTAAACTCATAGACAAAAGTCTTGTAATAACTCACGGAATCCATGATGTTCCCATTGATCCAGGCTGTATTTCCGATATTCAGATAATCTCCCCAAATGATATCTTTTCCTTTCAGCAGTAATTTATAATATTTTAAAGCTGCATCTGGTTTTTGGGTCATCAGAGAACACCAGGCGATACTCCGGTTGGCAAAAGAGTCTTCTATCTTCAGATATTTCAGTTTATGACATCGTTGAAGCGCCTCATCGTATTGCTTGCTTTCCATCTGGCTGTAGATCATACCCAATTCCAAGATCAGATCCAGTTTCTGCTTCTCTTCAATACGTTTCAGGTAGTTGACACGCATGTTATGTTTATCTAGTAACAGACATAATTGCTGTATACTCATGAGAATATCCATATTATCCGGATCCAGTAATTCTGCCTGTTGTTCATATTGTAATGCCCGGGGCAGTGCGTCTTGTTTCTGATACGTTATGGCCAAGGCGTGTAATATCCATGCATTGGCAGAGCGAATTTCCAACAAAGCCAGCAATGCGTTCTGAGCTTCCTGATATAATTCCGTATCCATGAAAAACTGGGCCATCTTTTCCAGGAAATGCCCTTCGTCTATAATTTGCATGATTGCCTTGTTTTTTCCGAAGAACGGTACTGGAGAAAAAGGGTCTTTCAGATTCTTTTTTTGAAGGCTTTTGGTATAAAAGCGATATAAATCCTGAATATGACTTCGGATTATTTCTTGTCTTTCTTTCGACGGAACAGGTATGTTTTGATCTTCAAGTTCAGCCTGAATACCTCCGTCGAGCATAGCTCCCCGCATATTTTCAGGCATATGGTTCAATATATATCCCATGGCATATTTATCCAACTCGCAGAGCCTTTTTGACTTACCGAGCGTTTCTAGCATTTTTTTGCCTTGTTCGTTCTTTCTTAAATCTGTCAGATCCGGATGGTACAGATCAAAGTTGCAGAACCAATTGGTAAATTTGGAAAAGAAGATATTCCGGCACATGGAACTGAATAGATTGTAATTGATATCATACCCCGTTCGTGTCATCTGGGTCAGATGTTCCATGTTATTTTCCAGCGACGAACCTAGATTTCCTTGCAGGAGACTGTCTAAACTCATGTTCATATCCATCTGATTCAGATTTCCCAGTCCGGAGCGCATCATATTGGGTAAAATATCCTTATTGAGAATTTGTGAAGCCTTTTCAGTTTCCTTGCTCAGAAAAAGTTGCTTTTGGATTGCGGTAATTTCTTCTTCGATGTTTTCTTCTTCTTTGAGCATGAGAATCTCATGATGGAATACCTGGTCCAGTTCGATCAGATTGCAGTGTTGGGTATAGACGATTAAGAAAGCTGTCAGGGCATGAATCCGTATCCGGTTTGAGGAGTTCCGGATAAAGTGGAACAGAATTTTGATTTTGTTCAGGTCTGCTGCTTCCATACAATTCAGATAAACAGCTGATAGAAGCAGGCAGGTATATGATTCAGGCATACGGCTTAATCCGGCAATGACAGCCTGCTTTTTTTCTTCATGGAACAGATCTGCTGTAAGCAGATAGTTGAAGCATTTGTTGAGTTCGCGATACAGGTCCTGATATAAGGCTTCGATACTTTCTGAGTTGCTGTTCTGTTCATGAGTATAATCTTCCAGAAGAGCAGTTAATTTCAGTACTTCTTGAATGTAATCGTTCGGATTGTCGGATGAGAGCGACTTGTCTGTGCGCATGATCTCACCGATATGATTGCTTCCATAAAGATGGAGATATTGATGATGGATGCGGTAAAGTAAATTACACGCTCTTAATAGGAATGCTTGGTGCATGCTTTCCTTTTGTGGATCTTTTCCTCCTTGGGCCAGGAACAGGAGCATTCTCTCATAATCGTTTCTGATACTCTCTTCTTCAGAAATGAGATCACTCTGTTTCAGATCGTGGGCAGCCTGTTCCATGACTTCCAAAGCATCAAAAAGTTGCAGATGTCCCAGTGCGTCTGCCGCATGATCAAATAATTTTTTATAGTTTGTAGTATTCATGATGTTTATTTCGTAAGAGATGAATTGACCAAAGTATCTCCTTGATAATTGGTTTTGATGAGATTTTGATTTTTAAGCCATTCTATAGCTTTTTGTATCTGTTGCGGATCGGGTACTGACGCTTTTTTATATTGGGGTAATTGCAACGAGTCCAGTACTTGTTCTCTGATACCAAAAGCCGTGAACAGCTGGCAGGCTGCGTGTTGTTTGCTTTTTGTCTTCAGTTCCTGAACAGCCATATTATATCCTTTGACCAGAGCTGATAACCATTTTGCTTTTTGAGGATCGTTTAATGCTTGTCGGCTGACCATCATCCCCATTAGGTGTATGCCTTCTTTACGGGTTGAATAGATGCTTCTGTTTTTCTGCAGACGGGCTTGGGTTGCATAGGGATCAGGTAGAAAAGCTGCGTCGATTGTTGCATTTTGTACCATTGCCGCCCGTAAAGATATATCGTTGATTTGTGGTTTATATAATTCTTCAGGAGTAATTTGGGCTTTTTGTACAATCTCAGTGGAGAGAAAATCTGTTACGGAATGTCGGGCTATGCCCAGCATCTTTTCCTTTAGTTGTTTGGGGGATTTGATTCGTTTGCTGAAAGCCGTGATCAGTTCATGACTGCCATCGGTTTGCATGAAAATATACAAAGCTGTATCCTTGCTTTGCAGTAGGGCAGCCCGGATTAGGTCAGTATAGGCCACATCTGCATGTTTTCTACAGAAGGCGGTATCGCAATCCATTTGTGCCATATAGCTTTTTATTTCGACCGGGACATTTAAACTGTCAAATATACCTTGTGCTTTTGCATAATAAAAAGGCAGACAGTCAACTGTAGGCATCAGTGCCAGATGGAGCGCAACAGAATCCTTATGAGATATTTGGGGATGATCGGTTTCCGGCTTGCCAGATGGATGGCATGCCGATAGAAGTAATGTTGTGGCCAGAAATAGAAAGACCTTTTTCATGAATGTAGAATTAAAAGAAAGGGTAACCCGATAAAACAAGTTACCCTTTTCTGATAGATTATCAAATAAAATGATTATTCGCCTTTGATAGCTGCGATACCCGGAAGGATCTTACCTTCGATAGCTTCCAACAGAGCACCACCACCGGTAGAGATGTAAGAAACCTGGTCAGCCATACCGAACTTGTTGATACATGCAACAGAGTCACCACCACCGATCAGAGAGAATGCGCCCTCTTTGGTAGCTTCAGCGATAGCCTCAGCGATAGCCTTTGAACCAGCTGCGAAGTTATCCATTTCGAATACACCGGCAGGACCGTTCCACAGAATAGTCTTGGCACCCTTGATAGCAGCCTTGAACTCAGCCTGAGTCTTAGGACCTGCATCCAGACCCATCCATCCGTCTGGAATATCGCTGTCTGCGCAAACCTGAGTGTTGGCATCGTTTGCAAACTTGTCAGCAGCGATACAGTCGCAACCCAATACCAAGTTTACACCTTTAGCCTTAGCCTTAGCGATGATATCCAAAGCCAACTGCAGCTTGTCGTCCTCTACCAAAGAGTTACCGATCTTACCACCCTGAGCTTTAGCGAATGTGAAGGCCATACCACCGCACAGGATCAGGTTGTCTACCTTGTCCATCAGGTTCTCGATGATACCGATCTTGGTAGAAACCTTAGAACCACCCATGATAGCAGTGAATGGGCGCTTGATATCTTTCAATACATTGTCAACAGCCTGAACTTCCTTTTCCATCAGATAACCCAACATCTTGTTGTCAGCATCGAAGTAGTCAGCGATAACAGCTGTAGAAGCGTGCTTGCGGTGAGCTGTACCGAAGGCATCCATTACGTAGCAGTCTGCATAAGAAGCCAAAGTCTTGGCAAATTCTTTCTGAGCAGCCTTCATAGCCTTCTTAGCCTCTTCATAAGCAGGATCTTCCTTGTCGATGCCTACTGGCTTTCCTTCTTCTTCAGGATAGAAACGCAGGTTCTCCAACAGCAGAACTTCGCCCGGTTTCAAAGCAGCGGCAGCGTCAGCAGCCTTAGCGCAGTCCGGTGCAAACTGAACAGGTACACCCAGTTTCTCAGATACAGCGTCAACAATCTGACTCAAGGAATATTTAGCGTTTACCTTACCTTTTGGCTTACCCATGTGTGACATGATGATCAGAGCACCACCGTCCTTCAGGATCTTAGTCAGAGTAGGGAGGGCACCGCGGATACGGGTGTCATCAGTGATTTTACCATTCTCATCCAATGGAACATTGAAGTCCACACGAACGATTGCCTTTTTGCCGGCAAATTTGTAACTGTCGATAGTCATAATTCTTTTATTTAGTTATTAAAATGGTTTTTCTTGTTCTTTTTTCAAGTCCTTGCAAATTTAATAAAAAAAATAATAGGACTGTTTTTTTGAAGAATAAAATATAGTAAAATTTTTACCGACAGACTTATTATGGATTTATTCCTTATTGCTATCAGACAAATGTCTGACAGGCTTAAGTTTCTACGGGTTCGTCTTGCCGGCATGCTTTCAGTATGTCCTGAAGCAGAAACGAAGCATTCAGGTTTTGGGCTACTCCCTTTTGTATGCGATAGCTGTAACGGATGTCGTGCGACAGTTCGATCTCAAAACAATAGTTCTGATAGAGTGAGGCATCTTTTTCTTCCAGTCGTGCCAGTTCCAGATCGTGTGTGGCAATCAGAGCCGACATGTTGTAGCGGGATATCTCGTTCAGAAAGAGGATGGAACCCTGTAGCTTGTCCTTGGAGTTGGTACCTTTTAGAATTTCATCAAGGATGATGAGCGTATAATTCTGGCTACGGACATGCTGAATGAGCTGTTTCAGGCGGAGCAGTTCCGCATGGAAATAGGAGATGTTGCGCGACAGATTGTCGGCGGTGCGCATACTGGAAAAGAGCGATACGATGGAGAAACTGAACTCGCGGGCACAGACTGGTGCTCCGGTGGTGGCCAGAATATAGTTGATGCCTATGGTGCGCAGGAAGGTACTTTTGCCAGCCATGTTCGCGCCCGTAACGATGGCAATGCGCTTTTTGTCCAAGGTAAAGCTGTTGGCCACCGGTTGCTTATGGGCCAGGAAGGGATGATAAGTGTCGCAAGCCCGAATCACCGGATCGGTTGCCTGTGTCAAAATCTGTGGGATAGTGTTGTTCGGATTGTTGGCGGCATAGTTTCCCAAGCTGACCAAAGCGTCAAATTCCGAAACCTGATCCACCCAAATTTCTACGTGCGGCAGGTATCTTGCCATCCATTCGTCAAATTTCCGTTGGAGGAGAAGGTCATAAAGAAACAGTCCGTTCAAAACGACGTACATCAGCGCATTGCTTCGCTGGTCGAACAGATTCTGCAGGCGTGTCAGTCGCCTGAAGGCGCGGATACTGTTTTCCGGTCCTTCAAACAGTTGCTTTTGAAGGCGTTGTAAGGCTTTGGCTTGGAACGGTTCCTGTTGTATTTCGCGCAAAAGATCCAGATAGCCTTTAAATTCATGATGTAGTTTGTCAGTGGTGAGAATCGTATGTTGCATCTTCTTGCCCCGGATGATGCAGACAGCCAGCTGAACGAAGAACAGCAGAGAAAACCACATACCCGGCCACCAGTCGCAGATATAGCCGAGCAGGGTCAGTAAGGTCAATGCGGAAGAAGCGTAAGGTATCATTTTCACTACTTTTCCGGCAGGAGAAACCGGCGCATTGCCTTGGGATTTTGACGACATTTCCCGGCACAGTTGCACAAACCTGCTTTGTATCTTCTCTCCGGCCATGAAACGCAGACGCCACTCAAACCGTTCGCTCAGATCGTTTACAGCCTGCTGGTTGGCCCTGATGGTTTCGGTATCCGTTTCCAGAACTGACAATTTGCGGGCCAAACGGTCGCTGCCTTCCTCGGTACGGGTGCGGTTGATGCGCTGGAACAGTGAGTCCCGGCCAAAAATATCCAGGTCGTATGTAAATTCATGTTCCGGTGAGGCATAACGTGCTCCGTCGTCGAATGCCCGGAAATCTCCTTTCAGATAACTCAATTCATTCTGACACACCTTGATCAGAGCGTCCATCTGCTCCATTTCCCGGACGCAACGCCCGTCACGGATCAGTGCGAATACATAGATTGCGGCACTGACCAAGGCCAAGGCAATGAAGAGGAAAACATAAGGTTGGATGCAGGCTCCATAGATGAACGCAGCCATAGCCAGGAATGAAATCAGCTTCAGCGAGAGCAGAAACTGGCTTTTCTTTTTTCTTTTTCTTCGTTCGGTCTGTAAGCGGCCGATGGTTTCCGTGTATCTTTTCTCCATAAGAAACAAGTGTTTTTATTTTCAAAAGTAGTCAGTTTCCTTGGGGAGACAAAACTTATGGAGAGAAAATCCTTTTACCTGATTAAAAACTAAACAAATGTTTAGCGCTTATTCCTGCAAAAGTTTCTTTCGAATGCGGCTCATGTGTATGGGAGTGATGCGCAGGAACGAGGCGATTTCCTTGAGTGGTATCCGCTGGACCATTTCCCGATGCTGCCGGAGAAGCTGTTGGTAACGCTCTTCGGGAGTGAAACGGTACAGGTCCATATAGCGGGAATAAATCTGCATGAATAGCTGCTCGGCCGCGATGCGGGCGTGTGTCTGATTCTCCAGACTCAGCTCGAAGTGGCGCATTAATTTTTCTGCCGGACACAGAATCACCCGGCAGGGAGTAAGGGCCTGAATCTGCACTTCCGGCTTCCGCTGATACAGACAGTTGGGATAGTCGCCCACAAATTCACCTTCGAAGGCAAAGCCGATGGTGTGCGTCTTACCTTCCGCGCCCGGGCAGGAGTATTTAAACACTCCGCTTTCTACCAGTCCGACGTAGGGAAACACCTCTCCGTGAAGCAGATATTCCCCTTTCCGATACGAACGCATTTCGCCATGTTGCAGGCAGATGGTCCGAAAAAAGTCGGTGTCTATTTCCGACATATAACGATTGTATGGAGCCATGAGCTGAGGCTTTCCGGTTATTTCTTTTCCGACAATTTGTATTTTTTGCGATATTCGCGGCAATAGGCTTTCAGGCCGCAGGCGTCGCATTTGGGATTGCGTGCCGTGCAGGTGTAGCGGCCGTGCAGGATGAGCCAATGGTGTGCTTTCGGAATCAGTTCTTCTGGGAAATAGCGCACCAGCTGTTTTTCCACACTCAGCGGGGTGGTGCAGCGGTCGGTCACCAGACCGATGCGGTGGCTCACGCGGAACACATGCGTGTCTACTGCCATGGCTGCCTTTTGGAAGATCACGGCCTGAATCACATTGGCCGTTTTGCGTCCCACTCCCGGCAAGCGTACCAGCTGGTCCAGGTCCGACGGAACCTCTCCCTGATACTCTTCCAACAGCATACGTGCCATGCCCACCAGATGTTTCGCCTTGTTGTTGGGATAGCTCACACTGCGGATGTATTCAAACACCGTGTCGGGGCTTTGGGCAGCCAGAGTCGCCGCGTCGGGAAAAGCCTCGAACAGAGCCGGAGTGATCTGGTTCACCCTTTTGTCGGTACATTGCGCTGACAGGATGACGGCCACCAGCAGTTCGAAGGGATTGGAATAGTGCAGCTCGGTTTCGGCCACAGGCATGGCTTCCTCAAAATAGTCGATAATATGTTGATACAGTTCTTTCTTAGTCATAGAGTGATTGGATTATTGGAAGTACACATGGGGGTGCCTCCTGAAAAACATGCTGCAATATTCGCAATTTTTTCGGAATCCGGCAAGAAAAGTTCCTCTTGTTTCTCACTTCTTTCGCAGTCACATTTAAAAACAAAGCTTGGCGAAGTCCCGAAAACTCTTTATTTTTGCGACAAAACCAATATACTGTTATGAAAAGAAAGAAAAGCATGCTGGCCGTTCTTCTATTGTCCTGTCTGGGCATTTCGGGAGTAAGAGGCCAGAATTTTGATACCTATTTTGAGAACCGCACCTTGCGTCTGGACTATACCTTCTCTGGTACAGACAAGCAACAGCAACTGTTTGTAGACCAACTTTGTTCGTTTCCGGGGTGGGCCGGACGCCGCCATCATTTGAAAGACCTGCACCTGCGCGGTTACGGACAGATTACGATGTGTGATGCCGCCACAGGCGATACGATTTACCGTAATTCCTTTGCTACTCTGTTTCAGGAATGGCAGGGCACCGAGGAGGCAACCCGTGTGGCGAAATCCTTTGAGAACTGTTTCCTGGTGCCTTATCCCAAAAATAGGGTGAACATCACTGTTTCCTTGTTCGACAATCGGGGAAAAATCTCCTCCTCGCTCACACACCCTGTCGATCCAAAGGATATTCTGATCCGCCGGCTTGATTCGCTGCCCGTCACTCCCCATCGCTATATCCGTCAGAACGGCAGTCCGGAGCAATGCATCGATGTGGTTTTTGTGGCCGAAGGCTATACCGCCGAGCAGATGTCCCAGTTCTACAAAGACTGTGAGGTAGCTGTGGAAGCGCTGCTCGATCACGAACCTTTCAAATCGCAACAGAAGCATTTCAACTTTGTGGCTGTGGCTTCGGAGTCGGATGATTCGGGAGTAAGCATTCCCGGAAAAGGCATCTGGAAGAAAACGGCAGTCGATTCGCATTTTGACACTTTTTATTCCGACCGTTACCTCACCACACTGCACTTGAAGCAGTTGCATAATCTGTTGGCCGGAGTGCCCTATGAGCATATAGTGATTCTGGCCAATACCGAGAACTATGGCGGGGGCGGTATCTATAATTCCTACACGCTGACTTCATCGCGCCATGAGAGCTACCGTTCGGTAGTGGTACATGAATTCGGACACAGCTTTGCGGGGTTGGCCGACGAGTATTACTATGACGATGAGTTTGAGCCGATGTATCCGGCTGGTGTGGAGCCTTACGAACAGAATATCACCACGTTGACGGACTTTGACAGCAAGTGGAAGGACATGCTGCCCGAAGGCACCCCCATACCGACACCGGCTACGGGAAAAGACCTCTACACCAAAATTGGAGTGTACGAAGGTGCCGGCTATCAGTCAAAGGGAGTGTACCGCGCTTTTCAGGACTGCCGCATGAAGACGAATGACGCTCCGGTGTTCTGTCCCGTTTGTGTGCGCATTCTGGACCGTCTGATCCGTTTCTATACAGAATAACCTTAAAAACAGAAAGATATGATTGTAACGACAACCCCTTCGATCGAAGGAAAAAGAATTGTTCACTATTACGGAATCGTGAGTGGCGAAACCATTATCGGTGCCAATTTCGTGCGCGACCTGTTCGCTTCGGTGCGTGATATTTTCGGAGGCCGTTCCGGTTCGTATGAAGAAGTGTTGCGCGAAGCCAAAGCCACGGCGCTGAGCGAGATGCAGCAAGAAGCCGAGCGCCTGGGTGCCAATGCTATTGTGGGCGTTGATTTGGACTATGAAACCGTAGGTTCCAACTCCAGTATGCTGATGGTGACTTGCAGCGGTACGGCTGTGTGGGTGGAATAAACAGAGCGGACGGCTGTATGAGTTGGATTATCTTGATCATTGCCGGATGCTTTGAATCGTGCTTTGCCTTTTGTCTGGGCAAGATGAAAGGTATTTCCGGTATGGAGTTCTATTTGTGGGGAGCCGGTTTCCTGATCAGCCTGACTTTGAGTATGCTGTTGCTGGCCAAGGCCGTGCAGACCCTGCCCATCGGTACTGCCTATCCTGTGTGGACCGGAATCGGCGCGGTGGGGACGGTGCTTTTGGGCATTATCTTCTTTCACGAACCCGCCTCTTTCTGGCGCCTGTTTTTCATCGTCACGTTGATCATCTCGATTATAGGTCTGAAGATGTTGGGATAGAAAGTCCCGACCAAACAAAAAAAATCATCACGAGGTAATGTGAAAAATCCTCGTGATGATTTTTTTGTTTGTAGTTAGCATATAGCTGAACATTATTTGCCCAGCTGATTTTCTGCGCTTGCGTCTGCGATATTTTGTGGAGTCCGCTTGTAAGGATGCTTTCAGGCTATATCCTGACTGTTTCTGATCTGCTCCGACTTGCGGGAACAGAAACGTTTGCACTGCATGCAGACATCATATCCCAGTAAAGCTCCTAAAATAAAGTCCTCTTCGGGAGTAAGCTGATTCAAGGGGCGGTCGATAAACATACGTATGGCGGCAATACATTCTTCACATCCGATAAACAGATTGATGCGGTAACCGTCAATCTCCTGAATGGCATAGGATAATCCTTGACTTTGTACTCGAGTCACGGCATATGCCAAATTTTTCTTGTTCATGGTATAAAGTGCCATGCGGCGCACTCCTTTCTTCAACTCATAGATGTGGTTGAACAGTACTTTAATTTCTGGTATATTCAAATCAGGAAAATCGATGGTACTCATATGCTTCTATATCTGTTATTTGTTTTTGCGTCTGCAAAATAACAGGATATGCGTAATTTGGACAATACCTGTTTTCCATGATTTTGTTCGGGAGATAATCCTGTTTTTTGAGTATGCAAGTATTAATATTCCACTTTATCACTCTTATTTTTCCAGGCTTCGAAGGCCTGAAGCGCTTCATCATGCAACAGTTCTGTCATTTTCTTTTTTCGGTCCTGACGGTCCAAAGCCATTTCCTCATAAATAAAGGAATCGTCAAAACCGATGGCGGCAGCATCGCTTTTGTTGTTTCCATAATAAATATGATCGATATGTGCCCAGTAAATGGCTCCTAGGCACATGGGGCAGGGTTCGCATGAAGTATAGATATCGCATCCGCTCAGATCAAAAGTACGCAACAAGGCGCAAGCACTTCGTATGGCGCTTACCTCGGCATGAGCTGTGGGATCATGGTTACTGGTTACCCGGTTCACTCCTGTGGCGATGACTTGATCGTCTTTTACAATAACAGCCCCAAAAGGTCCCCCGCCATTCTTTACGTTTTCGATGGACAAGGTGATGGCGAGTTTCATGAAATCTTCTTTCTTCATAAACTTGATTTTTTCTGTTTTAGGCAAAGATAAACATAAATTGCAACAAAACAAGATGGGACATCTTTATTTTCTGAAAAGTTTTCAGTGAGGAATAATTAGAAAGAAAATGGTACAAAAAAACGGAGCCTGAAAAGGTTCCGCTCATATCTACAAATTAATAAATCTCAATTTTAAAGTGCAAAAACCCGTTTTTAGCAGGTTGCACCGTTTTTCAAGTCCTCATCACGGAAAAACATTGTATTTCCTTTCTTGAAGAACTTACCATTGCTCTTGTTAAACTCTACTACAGCTGCGCTTACGCCTACAGCGATAATTACAAACATAAAAAATGCCATAATTCTCAATTTTTTGTATTAAACAATCTTTTGTTAACTCCGATCTCTATCGGCAGTCCTTTTATTTGTGTTATCCTTTGTTTTGCACTGCAAAGATACAACTCCTAAAGTACCTTTTCCAAATAAAAATATGTTTTTCAGCATAAAAAGGCATATTTATTGACTTATATCAATTATATACACTTTTGTTATAAATACAAAATAATTTATTCATAGAGTTGTAGAGGGTTTGTAACCGGTCAGATATATTCAAAATAGATTCCGTCCTTTTTTCCGGCTACATATGCCGGGATTTCCTGGCCCGAATGTATCAGATTGTAAAGGTACAGCGGCTCCTTTTCGATAAACAGTTTGCATTCGAATGTATCCCCGGCTTCTAGCTTGGTTTTCTGTGATCGGAGCACAGAAAATTTTCCGTTACCTTCGTGGACGATTTCGCAGACACGTTCCGGAGCCCAGGTCAGGCGGATATGGGCGCGTAGAGGAATCTGTTCCGCTGCAATCATACGGCTGATCACCAAATGGCTTTGCGGGTCGAGCGGACAATGTACGCTTTCGCAAAATGAAGCCAGATTGGAATAACCTAAGAACTGAGCCAGATAGTTTAGTGTAGACGGGCGTGGAGCTACCGGTTCGTTCAGGTATCCCCAGAGACGCTTCAGAGTGGTGGGGCTGATCTGCACATGAATGCGTCTGAAGATCTTTTCTGCCAGAAGCGTGAAGTCTTTTGGAGTTTTGACCGGCTGACCGATTACTTGCTCGGTCTGTTTTTTCAAGATTTCTATAATCTGTTTATCATTGACAGTTGGTAGATTCATTAGTATTGTTGCTTTGAAAGTTCAGTAATTTTGTTTAACCATTTTTTTGTATACTTTTCATGCACATAATTATTGAGCAAATATTCAATTTGGCTGCATTCGTTTTCTGTGAGTTCTGGAGCCAGTTGTCGACTGTATGCTTTTGCATGCTCCAATACTTCTATTGCTAGATTGCTGTATTTGTCTGCTTTATAATATAGGATAGAAGACAGAGTGTCTACATGTTGTAGGATTCCGGTACTTAGCATATACCGGTCCATTTCTTTTTTACCGTCCTCAATACTTTGTTTTACTTTCATTTCATGTTTTTCCAGATAACTTAATTTCTGATTAAGGAGATTGACCCGTTCCAGACTGTCACTGATCTCTGTAATGACCTTTTCCTGCTCTTTCAACTTTTCGTTGTGCTTTTGGTTGGTAAGAGTGATCATCTGTTTCATGGCACTGATACTGTCGGTCGAGAGAAAACGTTCATCCGAAAGTTGTTGTAACTGCACGCTTTGCCATACGATGAGTGAAGCTAAAATAATGGTTAAGGCAGTCAGACCGACTAACCAGCGGCGTTTTTTACGGTTTGAGACATCCTGCAGGGCCTTTTCAAGTTGGTCTATATCCGAAAAGCGCTGTTCTATTGGAGCGATGCACCGTTTGATGATTCCGTGATAAGCTTTACCCGGATTCAGATTCATGAGAATGACGCCCAGACTGTAGATATCGTTTCGTACGTCAGGCGTATTGCCGAGTTGCTGTTCCGGAGACATATATTTTTTTGTGCCTGCGGGTTCCTTTAATATGGTGTAATAGTCTGTGTCGGAAAGACCGAAATCGATGATCTTTACATTCCGGTTGTTGTGGGTAATCAGGATGTTTGATGGCTTCAGGTCACGATGTACTACTTGATGACTATGAATATAGCGTATGGCGTCCAGAATGCCGTAAAATATGCGCAAGCGTTGCTCTTCCGTTTGCTGTTGTAGCATAAACTCAGTCAGCGTGATTCCGTCGATATATTCCATGACAATACACATTCCGTAGGGAGCTATTTCTTCCTTGGAGAATACGGATACAATCGACGGATGTGACAGATTGGCCATAATCTCGAATTCTTTGCGCAGAACCTCCTGGAATACCGGGTTATGTCGATATTCTTCTTTCAGTCCTTTCAGCAAGAACCATTTTCCAAACCGTTTTGCTTTAATCAGGATATTAAATCCCTGAGATGGCAATTCCATGAAATTTGTGAATCCCGCTTCTGTTTCTTGAATATTATGATAAATAAAATTGGATGAACTGGTTGTGTCCATATTTTTTATATGTTTCTATTTTCAAAGGCAAAAATACAATAAAAACGAATTGAAATATCCATAAATAAAAAAATATAAGATGGTCATTTTGTTTTTGTATTTAGTCAGTGCGTTATAGATTGATAAAAAGATATACCCCCAATGTCCTTATCCTATAGATTTTTTAAAAAAGGATTAAAATGGACCAGTTTGATTATGGGAGTCATTCATATATTTGTTGCCGTATCAGAAAAACATATTCATCTTTTAATTACGGATTACATTTGGAATACAGTTATTCTTAATTATAAATTTAAATTTACTTTTTATGAAAGCGTTAAAAATTTATTTATTTGCGGCTTTGGCTGTAATTTTGATGTCATGTGGTGGAAGTTCAATGAATCCCGTTTCTGAAAAGATTCAAGGACCTCTTGGTGATTATTTTGAGGTTGTGGATCGTGATTATAAACCTAATAGCGGTAAGGTTTCTATTGAAATTAAAAGAATTAAAGAGGGTTTTCCTGCACCTTGGATGGAAGGAATGGAAGTTGGTTACTATGGCGGATATTTTGAACCATTGTTTTCTGTTGAATATCAGAATGCCGATGGAAATGTTTTGGGTAAGGATGCTGCAGATATCGTTTTTGAAGAAGACGAATTGAAGGCTATTGCTGCGCTGAATGTAGGAGAGAGTGCAACCATTACTTTTGATTGTTATGAAAAAGATGTGAAGAAGTTCAAGGTGTCAAGTACCTTTGAGGTTCATATGGAGAGTTCTGATGCTTCAAGTGCTTCCGGTGTTGAAGTGATAGATGCCGATGATCTGGATGTTATAGATAGCAATGATTTGGAAAGTACGAGTGATGGAACTTCTTCTTCAAGCAGCAGTTCTTCTGAAGATTGGGATGCGGTACTGGATTCCTATGAGTCTTATGTTGATCAGTATATTTCTTTTGCCAAAAAAGCGGCTAAAGGTGATATGTCTGCCCTCGCTGAATATCCGTCATTGATGTCTAAGGCACAGGAACTTTCTGATAAGTTGAACAATGCAAAAAGCGATCTGTCTGCTTCACAGGCTGCAAGATATGCCAGAATATCAGCTAAGATGGTTGAGGCAGCTGCTTCTATGAACTGATTTTTTGATATTCTTTTGGATGAGTTTTCGAAATCGGGATTATTGATTTAACCGAAAAAACCACAGAAATCCCTTTTCAGATTTCTGTGGTTTTTATTTTATCGTAATTTGTTCTTTTGGAAATGTGGGGTGACGACACGGTTGAAATATACCATGGAAATGAGGCATAAAACAGTACCGAAAAGGTATACCTGGGAGAATGAACTCCATTCGGCAATTATTCCTCCGGAGAGAATTCCCAGTCCTACACCCAAATCCCAAGAGGTAAGATAAGTACTGGTTGCTGTACCACGCTGGTTGTTTGGAGCCAGATTTACATAAAGCGTATTATAGGCCGGAAACATGGTACCGAATCCAATGCCTAACATAAAAGGAATTGTATAGAACACTATCAGGCAAACGGAAGAGTTTATTTCCTGAATCCATCCGCAAGCCGAAAGCAGCAGAAAGGCTGCCGTGACCAGATAAAATCCATAGGATATGGTTTCGGTGACATAACCACGGTCTACGTATTTTCCGGCAAACAGACGGCTTATTCCCATACCGATGGCCATAAACGTAAAAAAGAAACCGGTAGGTGCATTCAAACCAATTTGATTGGCGTACATCGCTACGTAATTGGTGGTGGCCCCATAAGGAATAGAAAGCAGAAACAGAGCAATGCTGGCCGGAATACCTTTAATAAGGAAAAAGCGGTCCAATGATATGGGTGGGCGTTTAATTGTTTGCTTGACCGGTGCCTTGACGGCGGAGGCTGCCAGTAAACCGGCAATACAACTGCCCAGCCCACAACAGAAAATAGCTTCGAATGACACTTGATGGTCGTGTAACAGCAGCCCGGTCATCGGACCGATACTCATGGCTATATTGTTCGTCAGTCCGTAGAATCCTAAAGCAGTGCCTCGTCGCTGAGAGGGAGTGATGTCGATGACTAATGTATTTCCACCTACAGTTACAGTGCCGAAAGCAACACCATGCAGTATGCGCAGTACTATGAAGAGAATCATATTTTCCGTACCGACGTAGCCGGCAAATATGAGCATGAAAATAAGATAAGCCAGAAGATAGATCGGTTTACGTGGAAATCCGTCGTAGAGATAGCCCATAAAAGGACGGGTACATAAGGCCGATACCGTATAAGCGCAAAGAACGAATCCAATAGTACTTTCCGGACATTGAAAACTTTCTTTCAAGTAAAAGGGTAAAACAGGTATTAGCAGCCAAAATCCGAAATACAACAGGAAATTGGCTGCTAATATACAAATGTAACTGCTTGTAAACAGTTTATGAATATCTTGTGAGGAAGTAGGATCAGTTGGCTGATTCGAACTCTTCCAGGAATCTGGTATCATTTTCAGAGAACATACGTAAATCCTTTACCTGGTATTTCAGGTTGGTGATTCGTTCAATACCCATACCGAAGGCATATCCGGTGTAAACACTACTGTCTATTCCGTTGGCTTCGAGTACGGCCGGATCTACCATACCGCATCCCAAAATCTCAACCCATCCGGTGTGCTTGCAGAAGGAACATCCTTTGCCGCCACAGATGTTACAGCTGATATCCATTTCGGCAGAAGGCTCGGTAAATGGGAAATAGGACGGACGCAGACGGATCTTGGTATCATTGCCGAACATTTCCTGGGCAAAGAGCAGAAGCACCTGTTTCAGGTCGGTGAAAGATACGTTTTTGTCAATGTACAGACCTTCAACCTGATGGAAGAAGCAGTGGGCACGGGCTGAGATGGCCTCGTTACGGTATACACGTCCCGGGCAAATCACACGGATAGGAGGTTGCTGGCTTTCCATAGTGCGTGCCTGTACAGATGAAGTGTGTGAACGTAGGATGATATCGGGATGAGCTTCCACAAAGAAAGTGTCCTGCATATCACGTGCCGGATGATCATCGGCAAAGTTCATGGATGAGTATACATGCCAGTCGTCTTCTACTTCAGGACCTTCGGCCATAGTGAAGCCCAGACGTGAGAAAATGTCTACAATCTCATTCTTGACGATGGTCAGCGGATGGCGGGTTCCCAACTGAATAGGATAAGCAGTGCGGGTAAGGTCCAGATCGTCGTGACTGTTGTCTTGTATGGCTACAGCTTCTTTCAACGCATTGATCTGCTCCTGTGCTTTGTTCTTCAGCTCGTTCAGTTTCATACCCACTTCCTTTTTTTCTTCAGCAGGTACGTTTCTGAAGTCTGCCATTAACGCATTGATCACACCTTTCTTGCTCAGGTATTTGATTCTCAGAGCCTCTACCTCTTCAATACTGTTGGCTTGTAGAGTGGCTACTTCTTCAAGAAGTTGTTGAATTTTAGCTATCATAAATGTTCAGAAAAATAGTTTTCGTTTTAAAATATGACAAAGGTAATCATTTATACGCAAAACTTTCACTCCTTTTAAAAATAAAAGCGTAAATTTGTGCGTTTTTTAGAAAAAGGTTTCGTACCTGAATTATACGGCGATGAAAAAAATAGAAAATTTGTTCTTGTTGGTTTTATTGTTGGTTGCTTGTGACACCAAGAAGGCAGACAGGGTTGAAGAAACAAACGATGCGGAGACGGTAGATACCGTTGGCCTGGAAGAGCCTTCTTTAACTTCTTCCGAAGAAATATCGGATGGATTGACAAAAAGGAATGTTGACGAGTTTTTCGGGGATTTTATTTTCAGCTTCATTCAGGACCATCATTTGCAAATGGAACGTGTGCGTTTTCCGCTTCAATATGTCAAGCAGACAGCGGGAAAGCGGATTGCTTCAATGATCGAGAAAAAATCATGGAGACATGATCCGGTTTTCATTTCTTCTGAGTATTACACAGTGCTCTTTAATAATGAGGAGCAAATGGATTTGGAGAACAGCACGGAAACAAAAAAGGTTGATATTGAAAAAATCAATTTAAAGAAGAACTTCATCAAAGTACTTCATTTTGAAAAGGTAGATGGATTGTGGATGTTGTGTCAGGAAACAGAATTTCCCCTGGAAGAATCACCATTAATTGATTTCCTGAACTTTTACAAGAAATTTGCTTCGGACTCATTGGCTCAAAGACAGGCCATAGAAGATCCGTTGCGCTTTGTTACGGCAGATCCGGAGAATGATTTCGGTACGATTGAAGGAACTTTGTCTGTAGACCAATGGTTTGCCTTCAAACCGATGTTGCCTACCGATGAAATTACGAATATCCGTTATGGACAGGTTTACAAGAATCCGAATCGTTTGGTTTTTGTGAAACGGGGCATTTCCAACGGAATGCTGGATGTGTTGTCCTTTGTTAAGAAAAACGGACAGTGGAAATTTGTTTCTTATGAAAATTAATATTGCATGAATACTAAATACAATTACTCGTTAGTAAAACATAATACTTTTGGCATAGATGTTGCTGCCGATATTTTTTTTGAATACAGCAGTGTTGAGGAACTGACAGATTTTATTGCTGAAATGAAACATAGTCCCGAAAAAAATAAGCCGATGCTGCATATTGGTGAGGGAAGCAATCTGTTGTTTCTGAATGATTTTAAAGGAGTGATCCTGCATTCTCAGATAAAGAACATACAACGTATATCCGAACGGAAAAATGTCATAGTGCTTCGTGTGGGAAGTGGACTGAAATGGGATGATTTTGTAGCATACTGTACTTTGAACGGTTTCTGTGGTATAGAAAACCTTTCTGGAATTCCCGGTGAGGTGGGAGCCAGTGCCGTACAGAATATTGGCGCTTATGGCGTTGAGGCTTCAGATACTATATTACGCGTCGAATTGGTGGATTTACAAACTGGTAAAAAGCGTTTGATTTCCAAAAAGGATTGCCAATATGGTTATCGTGACAGTATTTTTAAGAATGAATTTAAAGGGCGTTATGCGGTAACTTACGTTCATTATAAATTATCTAAAAAATTTACGCCTAATTTGTCTTATAAGGCTCTAAAATCCATGGTTGATGTCAAGTATGAGCGTCGTCAGCTGAGTCCTACAGATATTCGTAAGGAAGTGATACATTTGCGGGATCAGAAACTTCCGGATCCGAACATATTGGGAAATGCAGGAAGTTTTTTTATGAATCCGGTTGTAGAAAAACAGTTGTTTGATCAGATTCAGAAGGATTATGCGCAGGTTCCTTTCTATGAAATAGATGAGGAGCATGTAAAGATTCCGGCCGCATGGCTGATTGAACAATGTGGATGGAAAGGAAAAAATGTGGGACCAGCTGGTGTATATGGCAAGCAGCCTTTGGTTTTGGTAAATTGCGGTGGGGCTGTTGGACAGGATATCGCAAAGCTGGCTGAATCGATTTGCCAAAGTGTACATGCAAAATTCGGTATTGATTTACATCCCGAAGTGAATTTTATAGCTTCATAAGAATATGAAAATAACTTTTCTAGGTACCGGAACAAGTACAGGAGTACCCCAGTTGGGATGTCATTGTGCTGTGTGTACCAGTGCTGATCCCCGTGATGTGCGTTTGAGAACATCAGTACTTGTGGAAGAGAACGGGGAGAGGATACTGTTGGATTGTGGTCCGGATTTCCGCCAACAGATGTTGCGTGTTCCTTTTGGAAAGATTGATGCAGTGCTTGTTTCTCATGAGCATTATGATCATGTGGGGGGAATTGATGACTTGCGTCCTTTTTGCTCTTTTGGTTCTATACCTATATATATGGAAGAATATGTGGCAGAAAGAATACGTACCCGTTTACCTTACTGTTTTCGTGAGAACAAGTACCCTGGAGTTCCTGATATAGAATTGCATCCTGTACGTTTGCATGAAACATTTGCAGTACATGATATTCAGATTACTCCCATCCGGATAATGCACGCTGCTTTGCCCATTTTGGGATTTCGGATCAATCGTATGGCATATATTACAGATATGAAAACGATTCCGGATTCGGAATTGGAATATTTGCAAGGATTGGATTTGTTAATCGTGAATGGATTGCGATATAAGGAACATTATTCTCATCAGACGATAGATGATGCTTGTGCGTTTGCCCGTAAAATTGGAGCTCGCCGCACTTGGCTTGTCCATATGAGTCATCAGGCTGGCTTGCATGCGGACTTACAAGCAAAACTTCCGGACTCGGTTTTTGTTGCTTACGACGGTCTTACTATTGAGATATAAGAATTTAATATTAAAAAAAGTTATTTGATCTCATTTTTATTTCAAATCTATTGCTTTGATAAAAATAAATATTATATTTGCAATGTGTTTTTCATAGTATTAGATTTAAGGTTAACAAAGGTGAGATCTTAGCGAAGATCTAAAAAATCCTACCTGCAGTGATTGCAAGTAGGATTCTTTTTTTATATCCCCTTTGAGATCTTTTTATTGAACCTCCAATAGAAAAGCATACCGGCAACAGAAAGAGCTATCGGGAAGGCCATCCAGATACCTACCGGTCCCCATGCGAATTGTATTCCCAGGAAATAACTTAATGGCAGAGATATGACAATGTAGCTGATAAATGCATAACGCATCATCGGTTTAACATCAGCAATACCACGTAGGGCATTGGCAAAGTTTGTTTGCAGCCCGTCACCTAACTGGTAGAGTACAAAAGGTACCATAAGACTCATGACAATGGCACTGACCGCTGGATCGTTCGTAAAGAACGAACTGATCTGATGGCGGCAGAGAACCATCATGCTTGACAGGACAATACCGCAAAACAGAATCATGCGATAACCGGCAAAGGCGCAGCGACGTACATTTCCCGTATCTTTCAATCCTGTAAAGTGACTGATGCGAATGGCTACAGATGCACCGATTCCATAATAAATCATATAACATACCGATGCTACGTTGGTCATAATCTGATGGGCGGCCAGCGCTGAGGTGCCAATCCAGCCCTGCATAACGGCGCAAAGCGCGAAGGAAGCACACTCCATGCCCATTTGCAAACCGATCGGAAGTCCCAGGCGATTCAGCTTTTTGCGCAATTCTCTATTTCCTTCTCGGAGACGGAAGCCTTCCTGATATATTCGGAAAGATGTTGAACGATAAAAAATAAAGGTCATGCAGAGCAACATACCGATGCGCGACAGACAGGTGGAGATACCGGCACCGAGCAGTCCGAGTTCCGGGAAAGGCCCCCATCCATAAATCAGAAACCAGTTGCCGATGATGTTGAAGATGTTTGCTCCGATCATGATCCACATTGCGATTTGCGTTTTTCCGATTCCGTCAAAAAACTGTTTGTAGGCGTTGAACAGAATCTGGAAGGGCAGCGACAGCAGAATGACTAAATAATAAGGGCGGATGATGGGTAATAATTCTTCCGGTTGTCCCAGACGGTCGAGAAAGAAATACAGACTGCCCATCAGCAGAAAGATGATTGTTGCCAGAACTGCATTTGTCTGAAGACTGCAACGCAGTGACTGTCCGATATGCTGGTACTCTTTTCTTGCGTGATAAGCACCTACAACGGGCGTAAGGCCATAGGAATATCCCATGGCAAAGATCAGCACCAAGGTCATCACGTTGTTGACGAAGCCGGCGGCTGCCAGCGCCTGTG
>OKWR01000481.1_pt1 | contig 43619 bp, 34 predicted proteins | sample 1607101 | NCBI WGS metagenome assembly OKWR01 (sample SAMN04414076, study PRJEB24778) | human gut metagenome | material: faecal | host: Homo sapiens
ATACCTCAGTTTCTGTGTCTTGAAAAATACAAATGTTTTAGAGGTAGTCATTCATATATAGAGATTGCGTCAGAACTTCACAACTCTCCAAATCACTCATGATAATGAGTGATCCATACGACTAAAGTCGTGGGCTTTCTGCCTACCGTTCTGTAAAAGGTTTCCGGACTCATTACAAATGGATCTCGCTGTAACCATTCCTGGAATAATGTTTTTTGTACGTACGAATTTCACAGATAACCACCGTCCGTATTCCTTCCTTATTATTTTTCAAACGTCACTCCCTGTAAAGGCACGCAAACAGGATACTGGATATTTGAAGTGCGTCTGATGTCTGTTTCACGCGTCCGATTCACAGACTTTTTGTTCTCCTATTTCTTTTATCCACGCATGGATTTCCAGACTTGTTTTTGTTTTCCGAAGAAAATAAGACCAATCATTTTCAAATGGGCCATGTAGGGCTCGAACCTACGACCTGCCGGGTATGAGCCGGCCGCTCTAACCAACTGAGCTAATGGCCCTTATTAAGGAGCTACCACTCTTCTGCTCCTTGTGGTTTTCCAAAGTCGACCTCTTTTGTTTCTTCGCATTTGATTTCTTCTAGCGGTCGTTTGTAATGTTTTTCTAATACTTCTTGAAGACTTCGCCGCGGCCAGTCCGTGATGATTATTTCTCTGATTCCAGTTACCATATCACTTAACCTCCTTTATATGCATATACGAATTCACATAATTTACAATCTGCATTGGCGAATATGCCTGAAAACCAGCATCCGCAGCCCGTTCAAGCTGATACCAATAATCGTCTACAATTGCAATCTCATCTTTTTCGTATACATAAGCGGCTGCAATTGCGTTTAACATATCCAGTTTTCCATCTTGTGTTCCGACACAGAAGTTTTCAAGATTAACTCCGTACATTCTTTTTATGAATTGCTGTTTTGTTTCCATATGTCTAAATGATTCTGCTGTCGATATTAATCCCATACGGATTCCTTTTTCTTCGCATATATTCATAAACAAAGCCAGCTGTTCGTTAACCTGACAGTTTTTCCAAGCCGACATATCACCTACTATCATTTTTGCATTATATTCCTCATCACCACCACTCGTATGATCTGTATGAATACACAATGTATCATCAAAATCAAATAAGATAATCTTTAATTTCGCTATATTTTGCATCTACTTTTCCTCTTTCTTTCACATCTTTTACAATTATGTCCGCATATATAAAGGCAGGGGAATGGATTCGAACCATTCTAATAGTCTTACTCTCTGTGTGTTCTAATACTTCGATGCCCAACATTACACGAATGATGTATCAGTATCACACATACCATGAACCTTGTCTCAGACGTCCCACAACGATTGTATCCCGTATGTTGGTTTACAGGAATCGCTACGTCGCCCCGCATGTTTTGTTTTAACCATGAGAAACCAGTTAACAACTATGGGAGAAAAATTATAACTGGCTTCTCACGTTTATAAATATGGGTGAGTTCCAAACAAAGGAATACTCACTGAGAAAATGAATATGAAACAACTCATCTTTTATAAGGCTCACTTTTCGAAAACCTCGTCAGCTTTCTAATAACTATTTCGATATCTTTTTAACAATAACAAATCGGAACCGGATATTTTGGAACCGTTCTTTCGCAGACTTCTTTCATAGTACCTTTTACGGTACAAGTATGATTTGTCTGCAATTATCAGGTTCCAAAACTTCCGGTTCCGACTATTTTAAGCACACTTCTTTTTGCCAGACTGTTTCCAGAAATCAACAATAAGACCAAGCATTTTTGTTCTTCTATCTGCGTCTATTGTTTTCACACAGGTTTCAAGAGCATCTTCCGTTTCCACGATAATAACTTTCTTCTTTGCTCTTGTGACGGCAGTATACAACAAAGATCGAGTCATCATGTGAGCTTTCGATTTCGGCAGATAAACAATAACTGTATCGGCTTCTGACCCTTGTGATTTATGGATTGTGTAAGAGTAGGCGAAATCCATATATCGTAAACAGGACGGATCATAATGAACGTCATCAAATCCATCATGTACTATTACTTCTTCATCGGTTATCGTTACAATGACACCAAGATCACCATTGATATACATATCATAATCATATTCTGGATACTTTTTGTCATACTTGTCTTTATCCTGCTTCTTTTCGGTATCTGTAATGATGATCTTATCACCAACCATTGGATTCTTAGATAAGTCCGCCCATCCTTTGTAACAGATTTCCTCACGAACATACCGGTTCATGCGGTAAATTCCGGCAGAATCCTGATAAGAAGGCTCAATCAACTGTACCGCAAATGGATTTCGTTTATCGTAGTATGCAGTCATTAGTCTACAAAGCATTTTATATCCTTCATTGTCATCGCTTGTGCTTATTACAACAAAGTCATCCTGATTTGGCACAGGCATTTTACCGTCGTTGATCAGACTCGCATTTTGTACAATTGTTCCGGCGCCCTTTTGTCTGAAATTTTCTTTTAACCGGAACACAGGAAATACATTACTTGCGATTAAGTCATGTAAACAGTTTCCAGCACCGATGCATGGTAACTGATGTTCGTCGCCGACGAACACAACAAGAGTTCCTAACTTTACGGCGTCTAATAGCATCTGCATAACTTCGATCGATATCATAGAACTCTCATCTACGATAATAAGGTCAGCTTCTAATGGATTTTCTTTATCTTTTGGTAAGCAATCTTCGTCTACAATATGCCCGCCGCCAAAAGGATTGTAATTGATCATTTTATGAATTGTTTCTGCAGTCTGTCCGGAACTTAAAGATGTGCGCACAGACCTTGTTAACTGTTTTGCTGCCCTTCCAGTTGGTGCGCAAAATTTAATAACTGCTTTTGGAAAATGCTTTTTATACAAAGTCACTAATCCATTTACAACTGTTGTTTTCCCAGTACCAGGACCGCCTGTAAGGATTGCAACTCCAGGACATTCTAAAATACGAAAGGCTTTTCTTTGGTCACTGCCAAACGATAACTTTAATTCTGCAGCAACTTCGTCAATCTCTTCTTCTGTGACCGTAAATGTAGATTTTCCATTATTTACAAGAGAAACAAGTTTTTGTGCTACCTGGATCTCTGCATTATGATATTTTGTTAACGATACTGTTTTGGTGTCCTTGTCCAGCATGACAGAAGATGGTCCACTTTTTGCGAATACCATTGAAATATAGCATGCAGGAATTTCGACACCGTACTTACTCCGTTTACTTGCATTGTTTATTTTTTGCACCAATTCTTTTGTTGTAATATAGGTATGTCCATTATCTGCTGCCTGATGCAATGCGTTTATCACATATCCGTACACTCGTTTTGGATCCGTAGCACTGAATTTCTTCTTTTCGTTTTCAGATAAACTGTATGCGTATTCGTCTGCCGTGCGCATACTAACACCACTTGCCAGCATGATCCGATATGGGTCCTTTCTGATCGCATTTAAAATAGCTTCTGGTTTATCACTAATCTTGAGTTCCACACAAGTAGACCGAATGTGTAAGATATCATCAGTACTAACTTTATAATTAAGAAGTTCATCACAAAGTGATTTCAACACAATATCTGCTTTTGTTCTGGCTTTCAATAAAATCTTAATCAATTTATCTCCGATTCCGCTTAATTCCGGATCCATAAGAATCCGGTTTCGTAAATCTTCGTCTCCAAGAGTAAGAATATCTTCGCCGAATTTATCAACAAGCATCGTGACCTTTTTCTCTCCAAGACCTGTCATTTTTGGTTTCTTCTCCATTTTTAACTTTGCGTTTTCAGAAGAAACAATTGCACGACAGCGGCTTGTTAGATATTGAATCGTTTGCTCTCGGGAAAGCCATGTTATTTCGATCGTAGCGCAAACTAACACTTCTTGTTCAAATTTTCCGACGATTTTAACGGGCTCTCCTTTATGGACTTCAAGGATTGGACCTAAACACTCTACGAGCCCATAATGATTGCGGACGAGTTTTGGGTCTAATGATTCTAATTGAAAATATACGTTCTTTTCTCCCTTATCATACTTATTTGAAACCGATTTGATGGTTCCCTTTGTTATGACTATATTTGTATTATCACTCATTTGAACCTCCAAAGATGACAACGCCGTCAGTCTGTATTCTGACGGCATTCTTATTTCACGTTCTCTTACTTTCCAAGCAAAGTTAAAACACTTTCACAATATTCATCATAATCATAGTATCCAAGTAATAGCATTCTATTTCTAAGTTCCGAAAGGGCAATCAGAAATTCCATTTCGTATTTCTTTTTGATGTCACAATAGATGATAATGTATTGCGAATCTGATCTTTGTAATTCTTTTCCGAATTTCATAGGAATCTTATGTTTAATGAATAGTTGGTTAGCCAGATAATCACCGCAGTCAACAAACATATAAGAGCATTTAAACGGTGATAGCGTTTTAAATTTAATGTAATTAACCATATTGGTTACATCTTTCTTCTTATTTGAAGTATTTTGACGGAAACTGGCTTGAATGAATAATTGATCTCATATCAGAAACGCCACAAAAAGCAAACAAAGTCTGTGTCAGTGCTTCGATATCGACGAGATCAAAGAAACCAGGGATTGTTTCTTCCCAGTATCCATTGCTGCGGTTTAAACGTACGGAACCATAATTTGTACTCACATATAACCAGCTTGACGTATAACTGTATTCTTTTGCAGATACAGATGTGATCGATGCTTTTTCGATTCCAGTCGGGATCATAAGATACAGTTTATTGAACATATCCACATAACCCATAATTCCGGTATCTGTTGCGATATCAAGACGGGTTAGAATATCGATATAGCGGTAACGAAATCCTTTTTTCGGCTCCATTAATGCCTGTGCCATATGTAAGAGGTCTAAAACAATGGCTACATTTAATGGGGCCCCAGTCTTTTGAGCTGCAGTGCATAAGAACCCAGCAAGAAATTCCTGCACCTGCAGACCAACGATCGTAGCTTCTGTTCCAAGAAATTCACAAACCTGCATCATAACGGTAGAAAGATCAGGCGCATTTGCTACCATTTCATTTGTGATTCCATTCTTTTCCGTAATCTCAGGCGGAATCGGGTTTGTAGGCCTGATCAATGTAGCGAATGTATCATCTGGAATCAATACATTATCTTTAAAATGACCTCGAGCAATAACGATTCCGATCATCTCACTATTCATAGGATCTAACCCGGTTGTGTCTATTTTTACAAAATTAACATGTTTCCCGGACACGAGAATACGAGGAATCATATCTCTCCAGTTTGATTTATATACGGTTCTATATACTCTACTATTTTTAACTTCTGCCATAATCGTTTCTCCTTTTTAATCTGACAATGAGTTCTGTTACTGTTTTCTACTCATTACAAGGCTCACAAATACGATTTCTCGTCAGGAAATTAAGAATGTTTTTCAAAAATAGGTATATATTCGTACTGTACACGCATCCGTGCGTTCCATGTATTTAATTCAAACACATTGGACTTGCTTAGGCATAATGTGAACTACTCGGTTATTGAATAACCGAGCATCTTTTTGATACCCGTGTTATCCTTTTTTCGATCTTCTGGAAATAAATACCAGTACAGATAACGTTTCCGTTATACATAACCAGCAGATGTCTCCTTCAGACAGTCCAGATATTGTCATGCAATACCAGGACAGCGGTAGTTCCTATGTTCCGTATATGTATCTGTTGTCAGGTACTTATGCGGATGCTGCTCTTCGGTATGTCTGATTCCTTCCTGCATACACGATCTTCATTGCTCTTTGTAATTCCTTATGTTTATACTGATACTTCTGACACAAGTCTAAGATCTCCTGGTCTGTCGCTCTTGTCCTGATATTCAAAGATCCTACATGGTCTGCGTCATCCTCATATCCACAACAGGTACAGAAAAACGTTTTGTGTTCCCTGTTTTTCGGATCGAGGTTCTGACAGACTGGACATACCTGACTGGTAAAATCCGGAACAACTTCCAGGAAATCATACCCTTTCCAGTTCAACGTAGACAGGAGCGTTTTCTGGAGTTTTCCTCTGGCAAATACGGAAAACATCCCATTGGTATGTCTGCTTTTTCGGAACTCTTTGATATCCAGTTTTTCCACAACAGTCAGGGTATCAGGACGCAGATCTTTCATATAGGCCTTTACGGAGTTCTTGATCTCCTGGTCAAGCAGGTTATAGTAATGACGTTTCTTCCGGTAAGGCATATCCATTGTCCTTATCATATGTTCCAGACGGTCCATCTTTTTGATGAGAGAACGTCTCACATCTTCTGGAACATCATGTTTTTTCAGATAATGACGGATCGCACGTTTCTTATTCCGGAGATCAGACAGAGTGGCAAATGCCGGTTCCACTTCCCTGTGATAAAACCCGATCACGTCTGACATGGAACCGATTGCCCGGCCATCAGAAGTGTAAAAAGAGTCTGTGATCCCTGTGTCAACTCCGGTATAGGTTATTGTCTCCGGCTGTCTTCTTTTCACATCATAAGACCATCCGATACGTAAAACATTATTCCGTATCTGCATCATGACTGTACCTGCCATGTGATTAGTCTGGATCTTATGAAGGGAATGTCTGCTTGTATTAATCGGAATCTGGATCCTTTTTCCAGGATGGAACGGATCAGAAACGAAGATTACATAAGGCATTATGGTATGGTTAGACGTTTCTATCCTCATAAGCCTTGAGTCAAGAGGAACAGAACAGTTTCTTAGTACCGGAATCTGATATTCCAGGTTTACAGACTGGTACTTTTCAAGAAATTCCGTCTGTCTGAAACAAAATTCCTCGCTACTCATCTGCATTAATTCCTCTGCACATTCCTTGTGGAATTTCTGAGGAAGGGACTGCATCATGGCGATCATGTCCTTTTTCCCGTACTGAAGAATGGACATTGCGAATAAGACTTTAGATCTTGAGAAGATGCCTGTATTTTCCTGCATCAAGTCTTTTCTTATGTTGTCCATACGGTTAGACAGGTGAGTAACTGCCATGTCAAAAGCATTCTGACAGAACGCGGAATTGATCCCGGAAGGGCGTAATGACTTTTCAAGCCGTCTCATGTCGGGATCTTTCTTGTCGTTCTTTATGATCTGTAACAGGACGGAACGATCTTCATTTAAGATCTGGATATCCTGATTGACCAGTTCTGTGAATGAATCCTGGATCTGCTGTAACGCCAGGCATTTTGCTTTGTTCGGATTCCCAAACAGGAACACACTTTTTGTCAATGTCGTCTGAAATTCACTGTTTTTTCTCTTCCTTGGTTTTGGCATGGCATCTCCTCCCTTCCTAGTTTTTTTTGTTTTTGTTGTTTAGAGCCTAGATACTTGACAATTTATTTGTCTGCCATTAATAAGGCTCACAATCTGGAAAACTCGTTATTTTTCTATCTTGAGCAATGACGTTTTCATCTCGGTTATTGAATAGCCGAGGATTCCCACTTAGTTATCCTAAATATGCGTATCCAAAGAACAGACAAAAAGAAGAACCCAAATTATGGATTCTTCTTTGTTTGTGTTTTTCTGTTATGATCTACGGCTCGATATCGCCTTCGTTGTATTCCTGTTCTGGTGTCTCTAATCCGTCACCACTATCTAGGACGTCTTCTCGTAGAACTTGAGTTGTTGAGTCAAACGCTATCGTTCCAATATGTGATACTGAATTAGGAATGTTTACTTCTGATAAGTTATGACAGAGACTAAAAGCAGAATCTCCAATACTTGTTACACTGTCTGGGATTGTGACGCTGGTAATCGGACAGTCAAAAAATGCCGCATTACCAATTGTTTGAACTGTATTAGGAATTGTTACATTTGAGTCAAGCCCTTTGTATCTTAATAATGCTGTCTTTGTTTCGTCTTCATAAATAAAATCACCATCTTGATATCCATTTACAACATAAGCACCCCAGTTATCTCCATTTGTATCAATTGTAAAATCTCCATTGTATATAACATTGTTAACGTTAAAAAACGCAGACTGACCAATATACATATCTTCATTGTTTGGAATTTTAAGATCAGATAATTGATAACAATCATAAAACGCATTTTCATCAATAAAGTTAATATTATCGGACATTGCTACTTCTTTTAAGTTAAGGCAGTTTTCAAAAGCGCTTTCTCCAATAGCAACAACACTATTTGGTATCGTCACTTTTTCAACCTGATAGTTATTAGAAAATGCATTATCATTGATGTATTTTACTCCATCCGGAATGATTATTTCGGTATCCATTTCAAGACAGGCTCTTAATTCTGTTTTATCTTCGTCTAAAAACACAAGATTACCTTCTACGAAACCGTTTATTGTTTTTACTCCGGACTCATCTAAGTCGATGTTTGTATTTATCAAAATATTTGGAACGGCAAGAAACGCATCTTGTTCTATTTCTTTGACACTGTCTGGAATTTTCAAAAAAAGTCTCACACAGTCACAGAATGCTCCAGCTTTTATACTTATTACGTCGTCTGAGATGTTAATATTTTTCAGATTCAAACATTCGCAAAATGTAGCAACTTCAATTTTGTTTAAATTTTCCGATAACATCACATTTTTCAATTCACTACATCTGTAGAATGCATGATCACCAATACTTGTTACACTGTCCGGAATTATAACGCTTGCAAGTTCAAAGCAATCAGCAAATGCAAACGGTTTGATTTCCGTAACAGTTTCCGGAATAACAACATTCTTAAGCGCACTGCACTCATAGAATTGATTTTCTTTAATATCTGTTACGCCTTCTGGGATTATAACGTATGCAACGTTATCTTTTAACCCAGAAGTATCCCTATAATCTTCTGATAACAGATTCAAATTTTCATCATAACAGCCCGGCTGCAACAGTTTTCCATTTCCGATTGCTCTGATTTGTTCCTCATATGTCGGTTTCATAATTTAATCCTCCTTAATATATATATTTTTTCAATAAACAAATTTCAGTTACAACATAAATATGGTATGAATGTTTTGATTTATGAAAAAAAAGAGACAACCTAATGGTTGTCTCTCATCTGGTATTAACGAACCCGTAAAATTCCGGGTCGTATTCACTAAACGTATGCTTTTTACGCTTAGCAGCCTTCTTTTGGTGAACCTTGTCCGCTTCCTCAAATTTGTAGTTCGTAATCTGTCTCAAAAAGTTGTTTATTCTTGATGAGACAGAGGCATCTTTGAACTCATGTTCATGAAACCCGATCGAAGTCTCACCAGTCTTTCTTCTCTCTGCAGCATCATAATTATTGTGAAATAATCTGATGTCGAGACTTGTGTCAAGATACCATGTATCCTCGCCACAAGTGATATAGAGTCTGTCACCGTACCAGTAACAGGTTCCGTCTCTATCTGCAAACAATTTCTGGATAAGACGACATGATGCATCTTCGAACAGTCTCTGATATTTACGCCAGTTCTCACTGTAATCAGAAGCTCCATTTGCGATGTATACAAGTTTCTCACAGGTTGGACATATTGGATATCGATAACCTCCTTTCGTTTTCTCGAGAACGAACACTTCTCGACATCCTTCAGTATCCCAATCTGTGATATATGGGCAACCTCGCGCATGGATCATACGTTTACCGCCTATCGTCTGGATGAATTTGAAGTCTTTGGAAAACTCACCCGGTTCTCCATATTTAATTTGGCTCATCTCATAGAACCCTCCTTTCAATCAGTGTTAATTTGTTTCAAATTAAATATGGTTCGAACGGTAGGCAAACAAAAAGAAAAGAGCCTATGTTCGTACACAGACTCTGTTTCCTATCTTTAGTATGCCATTGCTTCGTTCTCCCTTACGAGGAAACCTTCACAAGACGGCAATTCAAAATAATCGATCGCAGCTTTTAGATTCCGGCTGTTTTCGCTTACTCTGACTCTCATATCTTCCAACTGAATCCCAAGCGGAATCGTTGTTACGATCGTTGCCAGATATTTGCAAGCAAATGCGTAGTCGCGTCCGGCAACAAGCTTTTTAAGAACGGATGCTGGAATGTCATACATTTTCAATGTCTTTTCCAGTTCATACAGATCTTCATCATCCTGCATTGAATCAATTGCATTATAAATGCTTTCGATACTTTGGAAACAACGAAGAAGTTTCTGAGCTGTTCCGTCTCCGATTCCTTTCACTCCTGGAATATTATCAGATGTATCACCGGCAAGTCCTTTCAAATCCGGGATCAACGCTGGATAAATACCCTCTTCCACCAGTGTTACCTTTTTATTGTATACGACCTGGTTTTTCATCGGCGGCGTAGGATTTGCAAACAAATTATTCATTCCACAAATTGGAGCCAAAGCTTGTCGTTTGCTCTCTGCCGTCGCATCATCTTTCTGGTAATACAATCCGTATACGTTCGCATCATCATCTAACAATTGCAGCCAATCATGATCCGCTGTAATGAAGAATGTACTGTCAACGTTGTACTTAAACTGACTGATCACAGAACCTGCAAGGTCATCAGCTTCATAGACATCGGACCATAATGTTTTGATTCCGATATGATCGAGGATATCCTTGAATATAAGGATCTGATCTTTGAAAGCTTCTGTTTTTGGTGGCCGTTTTCCTTTGTATCCGGCATAATAAAGCTTGCGGAATGTTGTCTGACTGTTTTTGTCAAATACAACTACAAGATAATCAGCAAGAAAATGATTCTGGATACGCAATATCTGGGACACGACACCATCGAGTACCTCAATATAGTGTCCATTCTTTTGTTTCATCATCTGTCTGCAAAGCATATTCTTTTTATTGATATCCTTCTCAGCTCTGATTACCATCGGTTCTGCCTTCGAATAAAATCGGTTAAATAAACATGCGCCATCAATTACTAGTAATCTGTTCATTATTAAAATCTCCTTTCGTATGATACATTTTTGATTACACATTAAATATGTATCGGACAAATGGAGACTAATGAATGATTCCTATTTTTCTGTTATCTCTTCTGTATCCTCATATACCGGAATCGACAGTTCGTCTCCAAAATCATCCTGCACGGATCTTTCCTGAGCTTCCATAAGAATCATGACCATAGCGGCTCTCTGTTGTTGTTCCTCTGTCATATGACTTGTTTCTTTTGTCAGCTCTGATTCTGACATTTCGGAAAGATAATCATAGAGTTCCTCATCTGTCATCTTATCAATGTTTTTCCCACATCCTGTAAGCAATCCTGCGCATACAAGAACAAATAATAATGTCCTAAATCGTTTTCTCATAATTTACTCCTTGTCTCTCTATATATTCGGTTGCGGTATTAGAACCCTAGAACAAAGGGCTGCCAATAATGACAGCCCAATATGTATGTTCCTATTCTTTTCGCAGCTTATGCTTGACCGGGTTCAGACTTAGCAGCCTTTGCGTTTTCTTCAGCTTCTTCCTGCTCACGGATCTTTTTCGCTGTTACATATATTGTGGTAGCTTCATTTGCATTATTCACAATTACATGTTTATCTTCCTTATCATCTTCTGCTTTTGTAGTCAGCAGTTTGTATACCGGAGATGATGCCGGAATCAAGTTTTCAAACGGAACAACCGATCGTGACGTATACAGTAATCCTTCACCAGGACCTGCAGTCGCCAGGAATTCAACCTGTTCTTCTGATAACTCGTAAATACGCTGCAATGCCATACGGTCTGCATATGCCTGTTTCATGATAAGAGCAAAGTCTGAAGTTGCCAGAATTGTCTGACCTTCTTCGGTTGCGATCAAGTCTGAAATATTCTGTGTAATACCAGTTGGTGAACCCATCCATTTACGTGCACGCTTCCAGATCATCTGCAGGTAGGATGCAGCAGACGGCTGTTTTAACAACAGATAAAACTCATCAATGTAGAACCAGGTACGAACCAGTTTCTTACGGTTTTCAACCATTCGGTTCCAGATATCATTCAAACATACCTGCATACCAAGCTCTTTTAAGTTGGTACCAATATTTTTGGTGTCGTAAATGATGAAACGGTTTTTGGTATCAATATCTGTCTTGTAGGAGAACAGATCCAGAGTACCAGTACAATACATCTGAATGGATGCCGCCAGGTTCTTTGCTTCTGGTTCTCTTCGACCACGAAGGATCTCATAAAAGTCTTTCAGTGTCGGGCAGATACTCGGGTCATAAGTTTTATTCATCTTTGCAAGAGCTGCCTCGTATGGTTCATACATTTTTTTTAATGTCTGGTCAACGATACTCTTTAAGTATCCGTTTAATTCGGCACGACCACCAAGCATTGTCTCGATAATACTGATTACAAAATCGACTTTCTGAGCAAATGGACTACCTTCTCCATCGTCTTCTAAGTTCAGGTCAAGTGGATTGATATGGTTCGAACCACCTGGCATGATATAGAATGTATCTGCTTTGAAGTAATCACCTAATGGTTTGTATTCTCGCTCGGGGTCGATAATGAAGATCTGGGCTCCAGTCAGACTAAGTAATGCCTGATACATCTCCATTTTTGCTGCAAATGACTTACCAGCACCAGGAGAACCAAGGATAACACCATTCTGGTTATTACTGTAGGTACGGTTATATACGATCAAATTCTTTGATAACTGATTCAGTCCGTAATAGAAACCGTTTTTGATCTGCAGTTCCTGAGTTGAGAATGGCTGGATTGCGGATGCGCTTGTAGTTGTCATGATACGGTGTGCGGAAATCTGATTATACGCAAGCGGCAATACAGAATTAAAGCCCTGTTCCTGCTGTTCGTTTAAAATAGACAAACCAACGCTTCGTTCTTTCGCTCTTGTTATAACCTGATCGGTGTACATTTCAAGGTCGTCTTTGTTATCAGCAAACACAGCAACGACAACCGTAATATGGAACATTAACTGGTCTCCGTTTGTAAGGTCTGCCAGGAACTCTCTTGCATCTTTTTGAGCACTGCTTAATTTGGAAGAAATGTTATCTGGCATCGCACCACTCTTTGTCAGTCTTGCTTGCGCTTTTACAACATCACCACCGATATTGGTAAGCTGTCCAGAAACGAAGGATACAGCTTTGTCCTGTGGCTGTAAATCGTAATAAACAGAAGCGATTACGTTTGTAGATGCCGATGTGATAGCTTCCAAAAAATCCGAATTCAAAGAAGACGGAAGTGCCTTCATAAATAAAACACGAACATATTTGTTGTCGATCTTAAAGTAGTTTCCTTTTTTGAAATCGAAACAGCTTGGTCCGATTAGATCTTTAGTAGAAATACCCTGTTTGCGGATTGCTTCGATATCGTAAATACTGTTAAAGGAACCTTCGCTACCCATATTATAGATATCATGAAGGATTTCCAAACGGTCATGAAGTGATAATACTTTGATACCGATCTGATTGATCTTTTTAAACTTCATTGTGATGTCACGTTCGATAATTGCAAACTGACGAAGTGCAGCCTCAACGTTTTCTTCGTTTACGGCAATCGTCAGATACTTGTCTGCACTCAGGTTATTGTTACCCTCCTGCATTTTTTCCATAACGAGATCATTGTGAGCGATGCGCAATGTGTCATACTCGTCTTCGTTTAAAGATAACAGGACACGACGGTTAAACTCTTCCGGATCGACATTACGTTTATTGATTGTGATCTGGTAAGAGAAGTTCGTCGAAAAGGTAGCGAGGATCTTCTCGAACTCTTTTAAAATCTCATCCTGTCTTAATGCTCCGGCGTCTGAATAATTGGTATCGCAAATGAGATACGATTTTGTAAACACTCCATTTAATACCTCAATAACGCCGCCGTTTGTATTTGCGTCATCATATACACGTACATATGGAATTGTATCCTGTACGCTTTTTGGTACCTTCATAGATGATTGTACCGACTGTTTTGCTGTCTTTTTCTTATTTGATGATAAAACCATATGAATATTCCTTTCTGCATACGCATTTTGTTTTCGAACTAAATATGCGTGACTTGTTTGCAAAGGAATACAGAATAAGACATACAAAAAGAGGAACGCATTCACTGCATTCCTCTCCTGGTTCTCTCTTATGCGAAATCTGGATATGATTTGTTCTTTTTGTGGTCGTAGATTCGGAATCTACCTTTTGTTGGTCCAGATTTCTTTGTATTCTTTTTACCCTGATCTTCTTCATCCTGTTCGGCGCCTTTCTTTTTGGAAGCTTTTGTTCCATTCTTTCCAGACGTCTGCTGTTTTGCAGCTTCCTTCTGTTTTTGCGCCCACATGATGTCATCGTACGTATTTGTCTTATACATTCTGATTTTTGGAGCCTGTATCCGATAGATGTAATACTGTTTCGCGAAGTCTTCCGGTTTCATTCCATATGTGATCTTTTCACCGAATGCAAAAAATAATGGGATTGCCATAATAATCACGACGGTCAGAAATATAATTCCTAAATCAAATCCACTTTTATATTCTGTATACCCGATCAACACAGATGGAACCATGCCGATACCGAGACAGATTGACTGTCTCATGGTAAACGGACCAAGGAATTTCGCATCATAGCTACCAAGACTCTTTTGCGTTTTTCTGTGTACTGCCATAATAATTCACCTTTCCTTACAAAATCTCTTTTGCTTTCTGGTTAGCACCGATTGCCGCACCAGCAATTGCTGCTTGACATGCGACTGCCATCCAGAAGGATCCATTCGTGGTATCTTGTAAGAAGCCACCAACAAGTAATGCTCCCGCTTTCGCAATGATTGCCATGATAAGTGCTACCAATGCGCTTCCGAAAATGGATTTCAGATGTTTGACACCAGGACTATTTGCTCCTTCAAACATATCTGCGCACGAGATTGGTGCAACTGCTACACGCCAGCCAATATCAAGGGCTCTTGAAATGATTGCAAAGTCAAAGGCGATAATACAGATCTGATGCAGAACATAAAACAATAACGCCTGGAAGAAAGCAATCGGATTCGGTGTTTCTTTTTTCCACGCTTCTACCGCCGTAGTAATCGCAGACTCTCCATCTTTGGTTAACGTTTCATCTGAAAGTATAGCTCCTGCTGCATTTTCCGATATCTTTAAGAATGCATTTGTGATTTCCGGGATATGAGTGATAACAGCCAGTGCAAGAACTAAACCGATCATCATTTTTCCGAGCGTCTCAATTGTTAGATTCTCTTTCGCAGATTCTGTTAACAACGCTTTTAAGAAAAAAGTCGCAATCAATGCAAATCCGATAACTTGAATAAAACTATAAGCGCTCTGGATTGCGCCCCAGAAACCTTCTTTATATGCCCCCGTGTTTAGAAAAAGCCACTTTTGAATGTCATCAAGGTATTTCATGCTCAAAGAGCTTTCCATAAAACTTTTCGATATTCCAAACATAATGTTCTTTCCTTTCTGTTTTCTTATTCAACAAACCCGAACATCGTAAAGATTGCCCTGATACTAACAAGTGCGATTCCTGCCATCAAAAAACGAATTCCGGTATTTCGATCTCGGTCATCCTCCGTCCGGATACCCATAACAATCTTAAAGATTCCACAGGTACATAGACCTAACGCTCCCCATGTTGCTATCTTTGCCACCTGTGTTACAATTGCGTTTACCCAGTTTGTTGCATCCGTATCACCCTTTATAGTTAGTAATCGGATTCCGGCTAACAAACTATCTGCCGCAAGCATTCCAACAGATGTCATGATCATTTTTGATGCCGTTACGTAAGAGTCGCTATTTTCCTGAGCAATTGCAATAACTAATGAAACAATTGCGAACAAAAACACGACGACCCCAACATATGACAACGCTCGACCAACAACCGAAATGATACTTGCAGCCATTTGACGCCCAGACGTTGAGGAAGTCATATTTTGGATACCAAGTACTTTGATTACGCCGGAAATGCTTATAAAAACAATACCGGCGCCAAATAACATACCGGAATCCATCTTGCCTTTTGAGTCTTCGGAAGCCATTGCGACTATGATCTTTACGACAGCGATTGCGATCAGAATGGCTCCGACCGCAACGCATGCATCTGTAAGAGTGGTATTAAGACTTTTTACGGCAGAAACCGCACCTGATTGTGATTTGTTAACTTCATAACCACCAAGTGTGTCTGCTACTAATAATCCAGATGGGCTAGACAACGCGTACGAGAGGGAAAGTAAAGTTTTTGTTCCCATGCTTTATACCTCTCTTTCTTTGTCTCTTATTTGAAGAATAAGTTTAAGATTACGCCCATGGATAACAATGCGATTGCCGCAAGTAAGTTTAAGATTGCCTTGTTTCGACCCTCGTTATCTTCGTTACGGATTGCAAGTACCAGGGTAAAGATTGCTACGATTGCATACAGACCACCGCCGTATGTACCGATTGTTGCGAACAGGTTCTTTACACCTTCCATGATCTTGTTACCGTCTGTTCCCTGATATGCTGTAAAGCTTCCTGCAAGTGCAGTTGTTTTCACAGATAATACAGTTGCTGCTGTTGTCAGTGTCATTGCGCCCTTATTTAAGGTCTGTCTAAGTTTCTCAGTCATCTTCATAAATTTTTCTCTCCTTATCTTGACTTAGTACTGATAGTTACGTTGTCAGAGTTAAACAGCGTTGACCTGCACTAAGAGGGATAAGCGCAGACCAGACTGCTTTCTCTCTGACGTACTTAAATATGGGTGGCGCATTTGCAGACTAATGCACTTTTTGTTTCTATGTGAGACTTAGTTCGACATTTGAATGCTTGTAAACGAAACAAAGGACTACGGTATCCGCAGTCCTTCATCAAGCACTCACGGATCTAAAGATCCGGAGTGTGCTTGAATCAACTCCTACGGAGTACTGATCGTTCGAAACAAGTTCTCGCGATTTGGAGAGTTAGGTTTAAATGGCGAAGCTAAAGCTTCCATGTTTGAACCTAATCTCTCCTTATCAAAAGGAGTAAAATTATGAAAGATTTTGAGTAGCCAGATCGTAAACTGTTGTCTGTTTGCTTTCTGACATATCTAAATATGGATGAGTTCTTTGCAAACTAATAGACGTTTACAAAAAGAAAGGCTACACATCAAGTGCAACCTTTCTCTGAGTTTCAATTATTGTTATCCGAACATATCATCAATCATGTCGGCTTCAGATTTTGTAACAATCTTTGGTGGTTTTTCCGGTTCCCGTTTTACTTCGCAGGTTCCATCTTTGAGACCACGAATCAATAAAGCACGATCCTGATTGTTCAAGTCTTTTACTGCAACCTCATTATCTTTGTTTGCGACCTCTTTTACATCAGCAATACGTTCCTCAACAGTAGCCGGACGCCTAAGTGTTTCGGGACGATTCATGCGTGCCTTTTCTCCGGCGCCTAAAAAGCCTTCCGCACCAGCTCTTGGCTGCACACGTTCGAATCTTCCATTAACGACTTCTCTTGCAGGTCTTGGTGGACGCTGTTGCGGCTTTTGTATCATTCCACCTGCCATGCCAGAAATTGGCTGAACCTGAGCTTGGGTGTTATTCTGTCCGGAAGTCAAAGCATCCGGTTGTGGAATTGTTACCGTAATAAGGTTTTCTTTCTTCTGTTCGATGTGGAAGATACGTCCGATCTGCAATTCATTATCAAGCTGGTCTTCACAATGATCATCAAATGTTTCTTTCCATCTTGGATGTTTCAAAGCAATATATTTCTTATCTCGGATCGGATTGCTCGTATTAACAATAATAAGACACTCGTCTTTTGGCATTGTTCTGATGTTCTCCGGACGCAACAAGGATTCTGCATTGTCAGATAATGAACCTCCATTTGAGCCCTGTACAATACCTTTTCGATCAATATTGATAGATTCTGACTGTACCGTTGTCTGACCGATCAACTCAGAGAATAACTTACAGTCATCAAGATCGTTTGCACCAAGTAAGATCGTGATCGAACAGTTACTCATAATCTTACCTTGCTTGTCATCATACATTTCCTTCAACTGAGCGACAGACTGTACGATGATATCAGCTGAAATACGCAGAGAACGGAATGTTGCGATCATGGTATCAAAGTTTGGAAGTTTTCCGACATTGAAAAACTCGTCCAGAATAAACCGCACATGACATGATAACGATTTTGATCCTTTGTGGATTTTTCCATTGATTGCCGCATCAAGTACAATCTCAGCCGCTCGTCTACTCTTGAATTCTTCCAGAACTTCGCGAACTCCATTTTGATCCGTATAAACGAGCCTGCAGCAAGGCCACGGAATGAATCCATTTTCATCCGGCTTCAAAAAGGCTTCCTTAAACTCTGGATCTTTCTCCATTCGTTCGTTATCATCTTCGAGTACTGCTTTCTTGTATTTCTCCTGCCGTCTGATGAGCTCCTCTTTTTCATCCTGTTCTGTCTTTGTTCCGGCTACGAATGGTTTGCTTCGAAGTGCAACGGTATCTCCTTTTGTCAACAACCAGCTCTTTTCATTAACAACATTACCATATCGATATAAAACGTTAAAAAGCTGTGTGAACATCATAGCTGCCAGGAAGTTGAAATCCTTTTTCTCTGCCGGAATGATTGCAAATAGTGCACTTTTACGATCTGCCATTGTTTCCAGATGTAAGTCATCGCCTGATAACATGTTTGCGATCTCAGGTGTAGACATAAAACCGAGACGCACACCTGCCGAAATCAAGATAGACTGTTTTGTCTTTGCAGTACCCTTTTTAAAGGTTTGATAACATGGAAGTGCTGGGTTTGTAGGATCAAAAGCTGGATCTTTAGGATCAAGCAATCTCAAGAATTTCTTATCGAACTCTGTTGCTTCTGCTTTTTGTCCTGGTCTAGTCTCCGGCTCATCTGCTTCCAGATACATTTCGTATACGGTTTTAAATGTCTGTTTTTCTGGAGGACAGCAAGTGTAAATATAATAGAAAATCATAGTAAAGAAGTTCTGTACTGCAAGAGAGAAGAACTGATCATCTCCACCGCCTGCATCCGGGTCATCTGTATTCTTAATAAAGGTATCAACAAGAGTAACAACATCCTGCGGACAATACAGATAATGGAATGGGTTGTACCGGCATCCATACTGGGCTTCAGAAACGTTGAATATCTTTACGTCGTATCCATGATTCATCAAAGCCTTACCACACGATGCCGCAAGTTCTCCTTTCGGGTCCGTTACAACATAGTTACTGTTCATCTGTAAGATGTTCGGTTTAACGTATGTAAAGGATTTACCAGAACCAGTCGCACCAACGATCAGTGCGCAGGAGTATGTATTCGTTCCTTTTGGTTCCAGCGAATAGCGCACATGCTCACTGAGAATCATATTTCCAGTCTTACCACTATTCTCTTCCGGTTCGCAAGGTTCGTCTGCACCTTTTGGTTCTGCAAAATCCTGGTTGAATTTCTTGATATTCTGCCATGCCATGTCACCGTCTTTTCGATAAGAACGTCTTCTATAACGGTCTGCCATAATATAACTGATTGCAAAACAACATAACCAGGCAAAGGAAAACAGGACTAATGCGGTTGGATCAAAACTTCTGGTGGTAAGTCCGAAATTCTGCTGATCGTTCATCGCCATAATATCACCAAACGGAGTACCAAGGCCTTTGACGACCTTCATAAGACCAACATCAGTTGATACATCATATTTTGCAAACAGTCCGGTTTTAATTCCCTCGAAGGCAATGATCGGGTACACAGCAAGAAAACAGAATATTGTGATTGCTACTTTATTTACCTTTCCGTTTTCGTCTTTTTCGAACCACGACTGTATGGTTTTAATTACTTTTGGTTTCGCTCTGGGTGCTGATTTCTTTGTAAGTTTTTGTTTTGTTTTACTAGGTGTTTTACTCATGCAAAAACCTCACTTTCCATATTTTGTCAACCTAAATATGGGCAAGCGAGAAGCAAAGAAAAGCAAACAAAAAGAGCCACCATGTTGGTGACTCTGATTGTTTTCGTTTTTTTTACTGTGGCCATGTCCAACCTGCTGGCTGCTGTACTGGAGCTGCCTGTGCTGGAGCCGCTGCCTGAGCAAATCCTGTTGGAGCTGCCTGTGCTGGAGCTGCCTGCTGAACAGGTACCTGCTGTACTGGAGCTGCTGCCTGAGCTGGAGCGGCCTGCTGTACTGGAGCTGCTGCCTGAGCTGCAAATCCGGCTGGCTGTGCTGGAGCTGCTGTCTGACCGTAGAATGCAGTCGGTGCAAATGCTGCAGACACGTCACGTCCGTTTCCGCCGTTCTCATCCGGAACAAAGACATCAGGTTTTGTAGCAAACATAACGCCGTCTACATTTAAGTAGATACGTCCATCATTTTTGCCCTTGCTTAATGAATAAGCAACCTGAACAGGTCCCTGGTAAGATACAGGCTTGCCTTCAAACTCTTTCGAGATGTCGACAATCTGTCCGTTCTCGGTAGCGTACAGTTTCGGCATTCTGTGTCCGCATCTGCACTCTACGAATGTAGCAGAATTATCTTTGTTTGGTTTGAAACCAGAAACAATGATCTGCTCCATGATGGTTCCAATACCATCACCAGAAATAACGTGAGCATCTTTCACGTTAAACTGGAAGCCTGTAATCGGCTTCTGGCTGAGTTTGTTATCCTGCATCTCTTTCAATGCTTCTTCCTCAGTTTTTGCTTTTGTAAGGTATCCATGTCTGGATAATTCTCCTCCGATTACTACAGATCCCCTTCCTGCGTCAAGTACCTTTGCTAAATCTGCCTGATAAGCCATTGGATTCATTCTCTGTGCCATTTTTAATTCCTCCTGATTATTCTGGAGCTACTGCAATACGATTGAGATCAGGCTTGTTTTCGAGTCCTGTCGTTACGTATCTTATTTTTATCTCGCTCCATTATTTTTTATGTTTATTTGTTTCGTAGATAAATATGGTATGCGTCCTTGCAAAGTAAAACGAATTTATTGAGGATAAGGATTAGGAAAAGAAAATCTATCCGACTTATTCTCATCCTCATCCTCATTCTCATCCTTTACTCTTCGCTTGCAATCTCATCAAACATGTCTCCCATATAGGCAGACGGTTCTTTCGTTTTCAGATTCATCGTAATATTGCTGTTTAATGCTGCATTGAATTTATCAATCTTGTTATCCGTCAATCGGACACCAACAAGATGAGGTGTAATTGTCATATGCAGATATTCGGTCTCATTATCGCCTTCTAATGCACATGTCATAAAACATGGTACTTTATGTTTGAGACATAACATCTCAACTTCTCGGAACTTTTCTGTAATCTGTCCCGTAAATTCTTCTCTGGTTGTCTGATCCATAATATTGTTTTCCTTTCTTTTTGAACTATTTTTCTTTAAACTCCGGTAAATGATTGCGCCTCTTTAAAGAAATTCCTGAAATCATCCTCGTCATCTTCGTCTTCATCATCTTCCGATTTCGATGCTTCCGGCGCCAACAGTGGTTGTTCTGCTTTTTCTGTTTCTGTATATACCGAAGTCGGATTTATAGGTTCCATTTGTTTTGGTTCCGATACGGCAGATACAGATTCTTCCTGCGATGTAAAAGCTGGAATCGATTGAACCGGAACCGGTTGAACCGGAATCGAATCATCAATTCCCGGAACAATGTCTTTTGCCGTAAGTGTCTCTGCTTCCACTTTTTCGTGTTCTGTTTTCTGGGCTTCTCTCATACGCATACCAATATCGTTTGCGGTAATATGTCTTGTAACAAATCCGTTTGCCACTCCGTATCCAATAAATGGAATACGAGGAATGTATGCACGAATCAGAGCCTTCACAAACGCATTCGCATATCCATATTTGATTTCATTATGCAGCATATCAATTACTGCCTGTTCTCTTGGATCATCCGGATTCAGAGTCAGATGATATTGAATGGTTGTCGGTACATAGCCTAAATCAACGTCCTCATAACTGATTTCCGGCGGCTCATACGGTTCTTGATTTACATAGGCAACAAGAATATTTCTCACTTCTTTTGAGAACGAAAACCCGTCCGCACGATAAAGTGTGATCAGATCAAGATCATGCTGTCTATGTAAACGCAATGTCTTACTTTTCTTCATAAAAACTCACCTTTTAATCCTTTCACATGATCGCAAACATCATGTAACGATATAAATAGTACCCTCTGGCATTGATATACACGATCGGCATCGTTGGTTCGTTTACGTTGCCTGGGACTACCTTCAATCCGGAAATACCTTTTAATCGTTCTGTAAAATAGTTACACCAAGCAGCTCCGGTACCTCCAGTCATAATGATCCTCTTAACATCGAACACAAAGTCTTTAACACTTCCGAATGCTTCTGCACATACCATATTATTTGCTTTTTCCAGATAGGTAGAGATTGGGTATTCTTTATCCTGCATTAAAACAAAGTCGCGAACTTTTACTTTTCCAGTACGCAGAACCTGCTGCATTTCCGGGATCGAAATATCGGCGCCGAATTCGTTCTGTAATAACTTTCTTGTTTCCTCAAGAACACGAAGCATTCCGAGATTTGTATCTGTATCTAAGCTTGATAACTGATTATTTTGAACGACAAAACGGTCCCATGTTCCGAATCCGCCATCTAAAACCATGACGTTTGCTTTTCTGTAGATCTTATAATCCTTTGACCAATGTCCGTCACTGTTGATCACAGTTGAATAATAGGTTCCCATTGGTTGATACATGATATCAAAATGATCTTCTGTGATCGTAATATTGAATTCTTTTGTAGTTTTACCAATGGTCAGGCGAAAATGATGGGTTCCGATACATACAGATTTCAAATATGCGGCGTCCCTTGTGATGTAAGCAGGTGGTAATCCTGTCTGAAGAAACACATCACTGCCATCCGTCTCTTTATTCCAAAGAGCTTTTCCTAAAACAGTGCGGAATACGACAAGAAAACTCGGGTGCAAGTAATGATTACGGGTATACAATGAATTCTCATCGATTCTTGTATTCGTTGTAATGGACCGGTATGCCATATTACCAACACAGTATTTCACGCCGGTTTCCAAGTCTTCGTATACCATGTCATCTTTTCCAAGCTCACCGAATAGTTCGCCGCTTAACTTCTGACAATAGTTTGGGAAAATAAAGTATCCGTCCTCATGCACGCATTTTGGACCAGAATACCCCATGTCGATTCCTAAAATGTGAGTGCCATCAATTTTAGGAAACAGAAACTGTCTGTTTTCTGTTCTTGTTGCAAATGCTTTTGTATCCATAAATTTATATCTCCTTATTGGTACTTTATTTGTTGATATCTTAAATATGGGTAACGAAGATACAAAGGAAAAAGGAAAGGATAAAGAAAGTTTGTCAAGTGTCAGAATACAAAGAAGTTTGTCAAGTGTCAGAATACAAAGAAAAGAGCCATCCTGTTCGATGACTCTTTGTTTTGTTTACGCAACGTCCTAAGCAATCGGAATCGCGAACTGCTGCACGAGACTTTCGTACATAGGTTTTTCGCATCCAGGATTATTGTTTACGTTTTGAGTAACTGCTTCATCTGGGATGCCAGCATATTTTGCAGCCGCCCAAAGTAGTGGGATGTACCCAATTGAATCCGTTCTGCTCTGATTTGCTTTGATAAACGCTAATGCAGATTCCTTATCAAGCATCCGAACAGTATCAATCAAAGTTGTGATCAGATTGCTTACTTCATCTTTCGGAAGCTCAATTGGTTTTCCAGCGATTCCTTTGATGTTTACATCATAAATCTTAGACTCCATTGTGTTTCTCATCATGGTTACAAACGACTCTGAAACATTTGCATACTTAAACCATACATTAAGTGTTCCTTTGTCTGTTTTCTCCACGAGTGTTTTAAGATTTGGTAATTCCATAGTTGCCATTTTAATTCCTCCTTGAATGTCTTTTATTTATGTTATCCTAAATATGTGCTAAACGAATTGAGGATAAGGATAAGAAATTAATTAGACTAATATTCTTTTCCTCATCCTTTCTCTTTTTCTTAAAAATCGCATGCTTTTAATTTATACCGATCAGTTTCCGGGATCGAACCATTTCTCAGGTTCACTGCATGTTTATCTATGATCGTATCAAGCATATTTCGTACCGTTCTTGCGTTACCGAAGTCTGGCTGACTCTTTTTGTACATGATTTCATTAGAGAATGCATTCAGTAGTTTTTCAGAAACAAGAAGATTCTTTTCATGAGCCATTTCTTTAAAGATCTGTTTTAGTTCACCAAGATTATATTCCTCAAAATGTAAATGATATTTGATACGGGATTCAATACCTGGATTACTTCGCACAAGTTTTTCCATTTCCTTTTCGTATCCGGCAAAAATGAATACAATTTCATATCTGTGATCTTCCATTGCTTTTACAATTGTTGCGATTACTTCCTGTCCGCCGCCGTTTGAAAGTAATGCATAAGCTTCATCAATAAATATTACGCCGCCCAGACTTTTCGTGATCAGCATGTTTGCTCTCTTACTGCTCTCACCAACAGATAATCCATTAAAGAAGTTACCATCGATCTCCACGCATTGATTCTTCCTGATATACCCATATTCGTATAACAATCCAGTCATGATTCTGGCTACTGTTGTCTTTCCGGTTCCAGGCTTTCCATAAAACATCATGTGCATGGAACTTAATGTCTGAGTTCTGTTATTTTTACGCCGTTTATGTTTATCTTTATTATCTGATTCTGCTTTCTTTTCGTAATCCATTCTCGCTTCCATTTCGTGGATTCTGTCTTTTACATTCTGCAGCCCAATAAGTCGGTCTAATTCTTCGTGACAATTCTGGCTGCCATCATGACAGATCGTTTTAAAGGTTGTCGCACTTAGGATTCGCTCAGCATCCAGTGTCTTTTGTCTGTCAATCGCTTCTCTCTCTTTGCGTGACAGCTGAGAAAACTGACCATGCGTTTTACTTAATCCGTTTTCGTCATATTCCACAAGGTCACGAAGTTTCTGTCTCCATTTTGCAAGAAAAGGAGTTACAATGATTCCTAGTGCGGTCAGGATTAAATAAACTGCAGACGGAATTGTGTTGATCATTGTTTTAAATACATTGACTGTCTGCGCATTTTCGAATCCGTTCACTTTTGGTTTCCCAACCGTTGTCATGAATAACCAGACACAAAAAATACTAAATACGATCACGCTGACTGACAATATAATTGATAGATAATATAAAGTATTATACTTATTCTTATTTCCCATTAAATTACCTCCAACAGTTTTTCATACTCTGCTTTCATATCCTGAAATGCTTCTGTGCTGCCGCCTTTTGCATCCGGATGTAATGTTTTCGCAAGGTTTTTATACCTGGTAGTGAGTTCTTCTTTTGTTTTGCATCCTTTAAAGAAAACGGATTGATCGGATGCAAACTGCTGATTCATCTGTGTGTTTCTATATTCCCCATATTGTCTCTTATATTCATTCCAGGACCTGTTATATTTCGAATTACCATTACCGGCGCCAAAAAACATGTCTTTTATCTCAAGGTTTCTAAGTTCTGTCAAGATATCTTCGAAGACATATAAATCGGCGTCCATTGCCTGTAATACATAATTAAGCCCGATCACATCATTGATTGCGATACAGTCTTTTGCTCTGGTGATATAATCTCTTATTTCTGCATGCTTTTTATTTGCCGATGCAGCATAGGTCTGTATGATTCTGGATGCATCAGCGTCATATTTTGCAATTGCTTCTGTTATCTTTGCATTCACTTCGGTTGTTATCGCTGCAGACAAATCATTATATCGTTTTATAAGCTGGTTACATCGACCAACCGGAGATTCATCCATTATGATCCGATTCGTTGTCCGTTTGTATTTCGGATTCGGTTTTATTAGAACCATAACCAGCACAGCAAACACAATCAGGATAATCGATAATGCGATTGGTAATACAGCTCCTTTATTTACAATTCCTTGTATAATTCCAAGAGTTGTTTGATTTGTAGGTAACATATATTCGTATTCCTTTCTTTGAATCCTTAATGTTTTTCGTTACCAACAATAAGGCTCAAAAGCATCCAAATTCGTCATTTTTCACTACTAAATATGACCGGATCCGGTACAAAGAAAACAGAGTCCGTTTCCTATTACAGGTTACAAACTCTGTTTTCATTAACAATTGGATCCGAAATCCGCTTTAACGTCCATCAATGATGCTGAAATCTGGATTTTCTGATTCAAAATCACTCAGTATATCCATTGCATCATCTGTGTAGCGTCCAAAGTTTTTGATTCCTTCGTCAAACTGATCACCGATGTCGCCAGAAATATCGATACCGTCTGTCTGTGTACGATATGGTTCAATACGTTCAAGAGCTTCCGCCATCAACATATAATCACCATTCAACAACAGAACCTGTGGCATATTCTTGGTCTGTTTACATTTATCAACAATGATCTGCAACTCATCGTTTCTATTGTTGACCTGCATCAATCCAGAAATGGTAACAACCTGATTGTTTTGGATAACACCCTTGCAGCAGTTTTTGTCTGAATCGTAATTAGACGGGAATACAACACAAGGAATAGTTTCTCCGTATTTATCGATCAAATCGAACACACACATCTTTTCCATCTTTTTGGTTTCGATCTCTTTAAATTTCGAAACGATACCAGTGACTTTGTCTTCGTCTCGTTTTGCATTACCCGGGTCACGTTCTTCGTATACCTCTTTTACATGGTTAACGGTATAATCATCGCTGATTTCATAGTCATCCAAAGGTGATAACGAAGCCCAGGTTCCGAGATATTTGATCTCATACATAACCTTGTCAGCATTTGGTGTCGGATATGTTTCACTAAATACAACGTTACTTAATGCTGTCTGAGCACTTTCGTATTTTGTGGTCCAATCTTGTACCTTTTTCTGCTGAGATGCAGCTTCTTTTTCTGTCGTTACTGTCATGAAAGCAATTTCATCCAGTTTTGCTCTACAGCTTAATACTGCACTGCGAGCTTCTGTGTATTCGTCTACATACTGGCATAACTCTTCACGACTATCAGAGAAACAATCCATAGCACCGGATAAACAGAGCGCGTCATATTCGTTTGATTTTAACTGAACCCGATTAAGGAAATCATTCAAAGTTGTAAACGGACCGTTCTGGGTTTTCTCATCAGCAATCACATCACCTGCACTCTTAAGTCCGGTAATACAGGAAAGTCCGAATCGGATCGTGCCATTACCACGAACAGAATATGGAGCTGGAACATCATCTGTCGCCGAATCGCATACCATAAAGTTCGAATCCGACTTATTAAGATCAGGAGGCAGGATGTTGATCTTTAAAGTCTTGCAATCTGAAAGCAACTGTGGTAATTTATCACGGAATTCAGTGATTGCACTGCAAAGGTACTCTTCCGGATAGTAATACTTCAGATATGCAGTCATATAAGATACAACAGAATAAGCAGCTGCATGGGATTTATTGAATCCATATTTTGCGAATGGAGTTAACTGTTCCCAAATCTTTGCAGCAACTTCTTCTGTGTACCCACGTTCGAGGGCTCCTTTTACAAAGTCAGGGAACATTTTTTCAAGGTCTTTTGTCTGCTTCTTACTCATGGCACGACGCACGTTATCGGCTTTACCAAGACTGAATCCACCGATTTCCCTTGTGATCGCCATGACTTGTTCCTGGTAAACTGGGTATCCGTAAGTTTCATTCAAGATACTGTCTAAAGCTGGAGCCATCTGTACGAATGATGATGGCGTTCCGTTGAATTTTGCATCGATGATATCTGGAATGAAATCCATTGGACCTGGTCTATAAACTGCGACTGCCAAGATTAAGTCTTCGAATGTAGTCGGTTTTAAACTTCTAAGCATTCCTTTCATACCATCTGACTCATACTGGAATACAAAGTTTGTGAAACCATCTGCAAACATTTTGATAACGGCTGGGTCATCGAATTTCAACGAATACATATCAAGATGAACGCCATATTTCTTCTCAACACGCATGCAGCAGTCTCTGATTACGTTGATGTTTCGAAGACCAAGGAAGTCAAATTTAATGAAACCAAGATCAGATTCGGCAGCCAGCATATCTGCCTGGATTGCTGGTTTCTGTGTTGGGTCATCTTTGTCTGTTGGTGCAATCAGTGGGATAAAATCAGCAATCTTATGATCCATGATTGCAATAATTCCGCCTGCGTGCTGGCTGTTTCCTGTCATTAATCCTTCCATACGTTCTGCCATATGGAAAATATTTAAAGCATCCGGATCATTCGCAAACTCACTCTGGATAACGGAATCGATTTCCGATAATGAGTTTGCGGATCTTGCATACGCTTTTAACTGGGTTTCAATAGAATCGTATGCTTTTGTGTTAAAACCTTTTTTAAAGGCGTATAATTTTGTTGCGTTAATAACTGCCTGTAAAGGACCCATCGTTGTTTTCGTCATAATTCCGGCAACACGATCGGCGCCATACAGTTTTGTCACGTGATCGATTGCAAATTCACGCGCAATTTTTCCGAGGTCAGTGTCAATATCTGTTTACTTATTGAATTGTATATACAATTATCAAATATTTTGTATATATTTCAATCCTTCTAATAGTTTCCTATTAGCCTAGACTATATCTTCGTAACAATTACAGTTACGTCAAAGCACTTCCACCGGCAACTCATCTTCCGATGTACTCCCACTACGGGATAGTCGTTACACTTTACTGCTCCCTCTTGACAACATAACCATGTGTTTTCTTATTATGTAAAACATCATACGATATCTCACGAGAAGATATCGAAATACCAAGTTCTTCGCTGAAATATTTTGATAGTTCAACATATGATTTAAAACTTTTTGAGAAACGCTCTTGTCCATTAATATCAATATAATATAAGCGAACTTCTCCATGTTTTCTCGTTTCTGTGCGCGACTTATATTTACATCGTGTTTGCTTTCCATCACACTCGATTCGAAACTCACCGCATCGTAAATATTTATCGAGTGAACTAAAACTTATTCCAAATTTCTTATTCGCATACCGGGCTGCTTTTGCAATCCCTTCAAACTCACCGATAAGTTCATCATTCCGATATAATTTCGCTACACGATAATTTCTAGTCGGTCCCATTGTTGAGTAACTATCGTTAAGATTTTCTTTTCTCGTGCACCATTCCAGATTTGTATAATAACAATTCTGTTTGTTCTTATCTTTATGGTTAACTTCAGGAAGATTATCTGGATTCGAAACAAACGCTTTTGCAACAAGTCTATGTAATAATGCTCTTTTCCGGATTCCATCTATTGTTATTGAAACTAATAGATAATTCCCTCGGCTATCAAGAGATGATTTTAATAACTTAAATTCGCCTTTTCGTGTACTATATACTTTTCCACTCTCGCTTACATAATATCCTTCTGCATCCGGAATCAGTCTTACTTCCTCACCATCATAGTAAAAACTTGGTTTGTAAATATCTTTTGGTACATCATTTGCGTATGTTATGTTATTCAATTGTTTATTCTCCTTAGTTTGAAATTAAGGAGCATATGTAGTTTAAATAGTAATCTATTCACTATCAGAACAGTCTTAGCACGGTATTGTCAGCTAACTGTATCCTATGCTCGTTCACACTAAATATGTGCATCCGTGTAACATAGAAACAGTCCTTAGATTCTCTTACGAAGCGGCTTCGTCTACAGTTTTACTGTCTGTAATCTTTTACAGAGTCACATCTCGTTGTAACGCTTGGTGACCAGTCTTATTCAACTTCTACCGTTAGCAGGTGTGTATGTTTTATACATACACAAGGAATTTTCTTTTCCTTCTGATTAGCAGTAACTAATCAGACCTACACCTCTGAGTAATAGAGTCCACAATGAATGCCCGATCTGTTGACACATTTTAGGCATGGATGCTCTTTCTGGATTCAAGAATCGTTCAAAGAGCAGGTTGTACTTGATTGGATCCAACTCTGTGATACCACTCATGTAGCATACAATGGATCCTGCACCAGAACCTCGTCCTGGTCCGATATTCATATATTCATCCAGGTTCTTGCAGACACAGATAACGTCCGCAATAAACAGGAAATACGAAGAGAATCCCATTTCTGAGATAACGCTCATTTCGTAATCGAATCGTTTTTGTAGATCGTCATTCCATTCATCTCCATATCGTCCCTGAATGCCGCCGCGCTTAAATTCGATATCTAACGTTGCGGTTCCGTCCAATGTGGTTACGCCTTTTGTGGAACCGGTAAGTGCTAACTCTCGCAAATGTTTGTCAGCATCTACGAACTCTGGATAATGCTGGTTCTTTAAAACGTCAGCATTGATTGCATCTACACGTTCTTGTTCTTTTGCAACTAATTCATTGTATTCCTCGTCTGTCATTCCGTCTGTGCGTTCGATCTTCTGTGGCTTCACTTTCTTTGTACGCGGAAGTTCGAGGTTACATTTCTCGCAAACAACATCAATGTTAGCCATTGCTCTGTTCACAACTTCTTCCGGAAAGACCTGAAGCAATGATGCAGCCAGTTCGTCTCCTGTTTTGTAATACAGTTCTGTGTCGCCTTTCTGCATCGGCTCGTATTCTCCTCTTCCGAGACGGTTCATGTTGCGTACCCACTCGAGCAACTGAGCATCTTCTTTTCGAGCCATGTGATTATCGTTGGTTGCCAGAAGTTCGACGCCTAACTCATCACATACTTTGACGATCTGGTTAAAATACACAGCTTCTTCCGGGATACCATGGTTCTGGATCTCACCATAGAAGTCCTCTTTTCCGAAAATATCAATGTAACGCTTTGCTACCTGTTTTGCGTTATCTAAAAGTTCGTCTTCGGATTTCATATGCATACGAAGAATGTTGATACGTTCCAGGTTTTCATCAATCTTCGCCAGCTTATCTTTGTGTTTCTGATAGATTTCGTTGTATGGTTTTCTGGCTGCCTGCAACTGTTTTTTCTTTTCTTTCAGGTCCGCAGTGTCTTTCTTTGCCTGTTCGCTTTCGAATACTTCGATATCTAAAGACTGCTGCAATGCTTCTTTCTTCTTTTCATCCGTTTCCTTTTTGATCATCCGTTTTGTGGCGACGAAGCTTTTAGTTGCTTTTGGTTTTAATTCCTCAATTTTTCCTGCAACCTCTGCAATCTGTTCGTCAAAATCATGAACACGGGCGATCGCATCATTCAGTTCATCCGGAAGTTTGTTTCTGCTGTTTTCAATACGTCTCTCAATCTTCCCGATCTCTTTTGTGATCTTGTCGTTGTAAGATAATGGGATTGCTAAAACGCCACCGATACATGCAGTTGAGCAAACGACATGTCCGTATCCATCTGTTCCTGGTCCGAAATGTTTTGCAAGCATCTCCTCGGTTCCTACTGGGTAACCTTTTTCGTCGACGTTTTTATTGCATTCCGAGATATAGCGGCTCATAGCCTGGAATCCCTGATAGTCCTTACAAAGTAGAATCAAATGCTGTCTGATAAATTTGTCTTTCAGTGAGTCGAACCCGATATTTCCGGATACACTCTCTGTGTTTGCTGATTCTGATCCGGAGTCTGCTACAATCTCAGAAAAGAATCCTTTTGGTGTCTTTACATATGTTTCAACACCAAGAATCGGTTTGATATGCTGTCCGTCCGGCAGATGTTTGTGTGCGGCTTCTTTTCCGATACAATACAGATAAAAGTCAATCAGGTTCGCACAGTTTCCATGATCCGTTAACGCAATTGCTGTAGCGCCCTTTTCGATCGCCACATTTACGTAATCGAATATGGTCTGCACGCCATCGTAACCGCTCGGATAGTAATCCGAATGCGCATGCAGCGCGTTGTTCGAGTATGTCATAATAACACCTTTTTAGCATGCCGATTGAATGATTACGTTTCTTCCGGTTACAAAAACGTAATATAATCGGTCTTGCTGCTACCTTTCTCTATTTCTTTGCCAGTGTTTTTGTTACGTCCTAAATATGTTCCGAACGCTTGCAGACAAATTAAGATTCCACACTGGTTTTCTTAGGTCTAGTACTATATCTAAGCAGTCTGCAGACGAAAGAAGGCTCACTTTTCTGTTTCCTCGTCAGGCATAAACAAATATTTTTCACGCATAAAGAAAGAGCCACCATTTTCGGTGACTCTTCTTTTCGTTTACAACATTTACGGAAATAACTCGCCACAGACTAATGTCTGAAAAGCGTTTATGAAGTTTTCCCTGTCTTCTCCGGTCATGTCGATCGGTTTTACACCTTCGAGACCAGCAATTACTGTCGCTTCTTTGATAGACATATCGTAGATCTCTTTCATTTTCGACATTGCGATCGGTCTCACCATAGCTCTGTTTCCGGCAAGAATACAATCATCGATTCCTTTACCAGCTTCCATTCGCCATACCATCTGATACATATCAATTCCAGGTTTCTCTTCATCCAGATATTGAGCTAAACTCATAAGTGCTTTGAATACGGAAGGATTTTCAACCATATCGGCATCATAAAAGATGTATAATTTCTTAATCGGTCTTCCAATTCTGGTTTCGATTGCGTTCAGTGTCAGGTCAATTCCGTTGAAATTGTTGACACCCTGAACACTAATGCCGATACATCCCTGTTGTCTCAAGATCTCTGCTTTAAAACGACCTTCTGCAAGACACACCATGGTATCTTTTGTAATGTTGTCTGGATAAACAACATCAATTGGGGTTCCGCAAGAACAGCCTCCTCGGTTGTATCCTTTCGATCCGTCTCCGTAGTCATAACTCATGAACTTATAGCGAAGTCCATTAACATCGAGATTTTTCATCCGGATCTGCACTCCTGGGATCTTTCCATTCGCATCCCGGATCAGGATACCGATTCCGTCGAACAACATAATGCTTGGTTTCCAGGAATTTGTCAGCTTATTCTTGTGTTCGAAAAAGCCCGGTATCGAAGTCATTTCGGATGCATATTCTGGGAACCGTTTTGCAAACGCCGCACAAAAATCCGTAACCTTATTTGGATTTGACTTTGTGTCGATGGAAAAATAATCGGCGGCAATACGTTCCGGTTCCAAAGCTCGCTTCTTCTCAAGAAGTTCTCTGTCTTCGTCTGTGAGTCCGAAATAATCACGCATGAATTCATATGTATCAGTACGCACTTTCAAAACTTCATCCTGGTAAACAGGCTTTGGTTTCACATACTTCTGAAAATCATACTTTGCTTCCGTTTTCACATATTCCACATCTGACAACTTTTCGAATTCTTCCTTTGTGATCAGACCAAAATCACATGCGATCTGAAGTGCTGCCGTTTTCTCATCACAATTGAATAAAAGCTGATAAGAAGCCACATTATTTCCACCCTTTTGACAAGCAAAACAATAACATAAGTTCTTTCCTATACTGACAGAAAACGAACCGAGCTTCTTTCCAGCATGGTTCTTTGAAACATGGAACGGACACATTGCATGTGCTCTGTTTCCGGTTGTTTTTACGAATTTAACGCCATAATGAGATAACACTTTTGTCATCTCAAGCTGGTTTACATCGTGAATGATAGCTTTTATCCATCTGTCCGTATACGAAGTCTTGCTATCCTCAACCCAATCTGTAACAACTCTCATTTTCTCATCTCCATTTCTTTATATTTCTTTGTTACACATTAAATATGTGCGGACTGCAGACACGAAAAGAAAGAAATAGAACAAAGCGGAGTGTGAAGATCCCGGGCTCAGGTATTTTGGAAACGAAATGTAGAAATGAATGATATGAGCCCAAAAATAACAGACTCCGAAAAGATACATACAAAAAAGAGTGGTAACCATAATAGCTACCACTCTATCTGTTTATTCATCGTCGTCCGTACTGATATTTTCATACGAAGGAGTGTTCAGTGTATAATCACCATCTTTAGCCCACTGTTCAAGAGTACCTTCATCATCAGGATACTCTCCTTCTTTGTGATACCATTTACCTTTTCCTGGAATTGGTTTCTCGTTACCAGTTATAGGATCTGTTTCTGTATAATCATGACCTTTACAGTCATAAGTTGTATAGTCTTCTGGATGTTTGTCGTAATAATCCCATGCGGCATCTGCATTCTTTTTGCCATCAGTCCAAGCATCAACTGCGGCTTTTAATAAGTAATCCGTTCTTACGGTTGCCGATTTTGTATCCCCGAGTTGTTTATCCAGGTCTTCGATATACGCTGCGAGATCATTAAGCTTTTTGCAGTAAGCATCGTAATCTGTCTTTTGTGGTTTTGTTTCTGGAATAGATCCGTCTTTCACTGCTTTTGTTGCGTCAATGAGGTCATCGATTGCTTGTTTACGGTCCATGGCGCTCTGGTCGATAGTCTCTAATACAGGAGCTCCATTATAGATACTTGTCATTTCGTCTGCCGTTTTACCGCTTACAAGTGAATATCTAAGGTAATTATCTCTCTGATCTGCAAAACTCTTCGCGAACGTATCATTCACTTCGTCATTCATTTTATAACCGTGCAGGCTCGCATACTGTTGCCATCCTTGGAATGCAGCCTTGTAACTGCTGTATTTCTTGTAATTCTTGATAGCAGATGACGCTTCACCTTCATCGGTATACGTATATTTGTTTACGCCTGGTCCGTCAGCATCATATAATTCGAACAGGTTGAAATATATAAGCGATTCTTCCGTAGACCGGTAATGACTTACAGCCGCCATATGACAATAGGCTGTTGATGGAAGGATTCCGTACTGATCGTAATATTTGATTGCGATCGTTGTGATCTCATCCATTAATGTCGAGATATGGGCATCTGTTTGTTCGTAGATATCCGCTTCGCAAATATCTTCATGATAAAAACTGTAATCAATATCTGTCTTATCATCTGGCATATATGGACTGATCTCGAAATCGCCACGCTCTTTTTTACTATCGAGGTCTTTCCACTCGTTTATTTCCTCTTCGTCGTCGTGTTCTATTAATTCTTTCTCTTCAGACTCGGTCATTCCGTAAGCAGTCAAATGAACTTTTCCTTCTGTCCACTGTGCACCATGCTGTAAAACGATCAGTTCCCCGATCTTATTATCCGTCCAGCCACAGAAAGATGGAGTTGCTCCGTATACTGGGGCTACGGTAAATCCAATATATCGAATGATCTTTTTATTCAGACACCGTCTCTGTTCCATCTCGGAAACATTCATAGTTCTTACTGCTCCGGTATTCTGTCCAACTCGACCATAATACGTGAAGTTTCCGTCACCTATATACATCATTGGGATTGAATGATCCAAAGCTTCATAGAAACCGTTTGATCCGAATGTCCAGGTATTGTAGTCTGTGTCTTCGAATTCGTCTTTCCAACTTCCTTCGTCCCACACATAGAACATGATATCTCCAACCTGTAAGTTACCAAGATCATCCATACCTTCATTAAACGCATATGGGCTTTGTAATAACGGTAAGTCGTTGATGGATTCTGTACTGTCAACCGAGGTTGAGATGCCTGAATTCGTTCTCTTGATACTATCGTCGACGACTGGTGAGTACGGGGCATCAACAGTTGTGTATGTGTTATTTACCATGTCATCAAACGAATAATCTGCGCATACACCATGCTGAGCACAAATGTATCGGATATAATCTAATGATGACGCTGATGTGAATTTCTTGCCTTTGGCCACAAAATGGATATCGCTTCCCTCTCCAGTTTCATGCCCTATTTCACCACCAATTCCTGTACCTGTATATGTATTTGGTGAGAATTCTCCGGCGGCAACGGTAGCTTGGATTGCTGTGTCATAACCATCTTCATTTCCTGTTTCCGGATTGATTGTAATATCATCCATATTGGATGCCAATAATAATGCATTCTCACCAAAGCTTCGGCTCCAGTTACGGAAGATGAATTTCTGACTTGCGTCTGTTACGGTGTCGATTGCTTCCTCATCTGAACCCTCTACATATCCGGCTGTAATTGGTCTATAAATGATATCATAAGCAGCGACGGGATCATTTCGCGGATAAATTGACTGGATACCAGCTGTGGAACCATTACTGAATACCAAATGCTGTCCGCCAGAGTTTCCGTAAAAGATTTCTGTATGTCCTCCACTATAAGAAGAACCATTACTGTCGGTTCCTGTGAATCGACGTACAAGAATGTCTCCCTGCTGCAGGTTATTCCATCCTGGGAACCTCATATAAACAAATCCCGGGAAATGCTGGTCACTGATCAATGCTCCTGTTCCATAGGTGCCTGTTGTGGATCCATATACCTGTAAACAAGCGGAAACGTAACCGGAACAATCCGTACGTACATGATATTTCTGTCCGTTTACCTCGATCCAGATCCATCCAGACTGGTTATACTGTGACTGTGTCTGCGCGATCAGTGTCTTAACCGTCAAGCATACATTCATCCAGTTCGTAACATCTCCGTTTCCGGTTGGTATGATGGTCGCTGCCTCGTCTCCATACACATCGGACGGTATCTTGCCTTCAAAAATACTGTATGCTAACGTTTCGTTTCTCTGGATATCAACATTGATATGGCATGCCTGCCCTTGTGTTCCATCATCATACTCAAAATAATATGGATGCTCCGAGATGATATGTGTCTGGTCATACAATTGGGCTGCCATGTCCTCAAGTTTTCGAGTACTTATCAGTGAATAATCGTATTCTAGCATTACTTGCATTGCACAGAACAGTTCCTTATAGTTCTCGTTCGAACCATTTGGATACTGGATATCGGCAGCCGCATACTGGGATGCCCTTCTGTTAAGTTCAGCTATCAAGTCGTTATGTTCGTCTTCCAATGCGTGCATGATGGCGGTCCCGTCTTCCATACTGATTGTATATGCCTGGTTCTCTTTCTGGGCAGCGGCATTTCCGTCCCAGAAGCAGCATAATATCATAATGATAAACACAACAAGGATAAAGCCTCCGACTACTGCAAGGATCGGTCCTAACACTGCGGAAATTGCCTGGATCATCTGATTGAGGGCTGCAAAGATCTTCGAAAAAATCGTCTTCTGCCATGCATTTCTGATCGCGTTTCTGATGTTTTTCATCAAAAGCTTTACAGGATCGAACAGCTTATTCTTTACTGTTTTCACTGGTTTCGGCGCAATTTTCTCGAAACCTTTGTTGAACCACTCTTTGTAGAGTGTCTTTAATTCGGATTTCGCTCCTTTTCCAACTCCACGATTGCGGTTTATAATCTCCCGGCGCTGCTCAAACAGTTTGCTCACATGAGTTTTGCTATCAATCATGCCACCAAGCTTTGACTGTTTGAAGCCTTCGATCATGAAGTGGCTCATGTGACTGGTCACGAAATTCTGTAAATCTCTTGTAATCGTTCCGAATGTTTTATGTTTGATTTTAAGGCTAAGTGCGCCTCCTGGTGTTCCGCCGACTTCAAGTGTCTTCATCGCAAGCTGAGCTGACAATTTGAATCCATTTCCTGCCTTCATCTGATTTCTAAACGTGATCGCCCTTGAAACCACAACACCAGCATTCCATAAGGTGTCCACAATTGAATGTATCACAATCTTGCTTCCAGTCATTGCCACCTGTTTGCAGGTTTCTGCCAGATGGATTCCTCGCATTGTCTCACTGTTCTCCAATGGAGCGGAACCAAGACGAAGCATCTGTCTGCTCAGGCGCCGAGGAGTTGCGTCAAGACGTTTTGCGAACTTATTCTGACGGGCGCCGAGAAAGGACAGGATGCCGTTGTCTTTCATGTTCTTGCGGCTCTTGTTTAATCTATCGAGAGTTCGTCCTCTTTCTTTGTCAGATAAAACATTCGTTCCATTTATATCATTCTTTAACTTTCGACGCATCATGAAGTTCTCGTGTACCGAAGTCCGAAACGCTTCGTAATTCACGTGCTTCATTTCTCCAACACCACGCTGATGTTTTACGGTTACCACACCACTTCCGTCTTCCTGAAATTGAATTGTGGCGATTGTGTTTTTCGCTGATGGGACACGTCTGCCATCCTGGTATTTCATGCGCTGTATAGTTTCAGAGCTGACAGTATACTTTTCATCCATGTTGGCATTCACTTCTGCACGTATTGTACCAAAAGCATCTGGCTGGTCTCCATAACTTTTTGCCGCCATACCCATCTCGTTGAAATTAGCTGTTCTATCATCACCAAGATTATGTTTTAATACATACTTGTCCGCAGTATTTTGATAAAACTGAATCTGGTGTCTCAAATGCGAAGTCATCGCCGCAGCCACAAGAGGTGTCGCTACACGTTCCGTATTTCGAAGTACTTTTTTTGTATCTCGGTCTGTCGCCGTATTACTACCTTGTCTCTGCATCTGCTTTTTCGCGTTCTCTGCAGTACTACCCAATCGGTTTCCTAGCGATTCGGTTATTGCTTGAGACCGGCTGATATTGTTTGAAATTAGTTTTCCTTTCGAACTATTGATAACCATATTTTGCATATCCTTTCTTCGGAATCTGGCTTCCGAAATGTGTTTTGTTTGAAATCATTCGTTATCCTAAATATGTTCCTACTCATTGCAAACTAATAAGCAGAAATATGGATTGTTGTGACGAGTTCTTCTATTTGTGAGCCTTATTAAGAGTAGAAATAATAAACCATCACAAAGATGTTTGCTTTCTATTAATGGAAAGCTTATAATAACCGTATATAAATGGGAGGATAAAAGTTATGATTGATAAATACGAGAAACCTTTTAATGAGGAATACTATAATGGCTTAAAAAAGTTAGATGTAAAACAGGCTGTGCGATATAAAAATCCATATGTATACTTATCTTCAAAACAAAGAAATGAAGCAAAAGAAGACGCAGAAGGACAACTTGCCGCTGATAAACGTGATATGGAAACATATCGTAAAAACAAATACGTTTACCCATTGATCGAACGGGAAACTAATTTTCAGGTAACTTGGAAAACAAAATTAAGAGACCTTCGATTTCATCATAGGATTTTAAACCGCTGCCCGATTGGTGGTCTGGAATTGGTACTCGCTAATTCGGCTGCAACCTATTCCAACGTTCAATGGGTTGTTGCCAGCCATCAACCAGAAGTCAACGGAATGGATACCGCTAGGTGTTTAGAACATTGGGAAGACCATGCATATCATTTTACAGAACAATATCATCCGCAGTGTTTCGATTCGTTTTGGAGAAAAGATATTCCGGAAGGACATTTTATCGATGAGTATGGTATCGTTGATATCGCAAAAGAAAAGATTGCAAGCGGAATCGAGCATCAGCTTTATGAACGCAAATATTGCTATTATCTCAACTTCTGGGAAATGTGGGGATTCCGATTTGATGAATTCGGACTTTGTTGTGAAGGTGAAGCTGAACGAAATTTTTGTTCTTATCACGTCAAGAAAGCTGAGAGTTTCATCGAGAAATGTCTAAAAGAGGGAAAACGTCAGCCGTTCCCGTATTATGATAAGTCCAAAGATGAGTACTGGAAATATCGGACACCAAACAGCTGGGAACTGGTACTTGCAGACCGGTTGGCAGATGCTAAGCGTGAACGTGAAGAATACTATTTGAAACATATGCGTTGAAACAAAATTAAGAGGAGCTTGTTAGGCTCCTCTTTTTGTGTACGGAATTTAGATTTCGGATGTGGAAGGGACACAAAGTCTTGTTCAAGAAGTTGTAGAAGGTGAACTGGATACTGTCTGTAACCGGAGGTATGTATTCGGTAACATTTGATACAATACGATTTTAGAATACGGGTGATGGGGTCCGAATACTGCAGAATACACGTTGATTACTGTTTGGAACCGCTTACTGGTATTCAATAACAACACTAGTGCAAGTTTTGATACGATTTTGTGAATACGATTACCTGGTTCCGAAAACTGCAGAATAGACTTGATTACCACCCTGGAACCGCTTATTGGTATTATTAACAACACTAGTGCAAGTTTTGATACGATTTTGGGAATACGAGGCATAGGTTCCGAAAGCTGCATAACACACTTTGATTACCTTTTGGAACCACTTATTCGTATTCTACAACAACACTAATGCAAGTTTTGATACGATTTTTGGAATACGAGGCATGGGTTCCGAAAGTTATAGAATATACTTCGATTACTACCATGGAACCACTCATTGGTATCACGAGAGTTCATCTCGAGTGACCTGTACTCCGAAGGAGTGGGATTCTATAACAACACTAGTGCAAGACCCGTATCCCGAACGGAATCCGGATCTTCGAACAAGTTCGATAGATTTGATACGATTTCTCGAATACGAAACATAGGTTCCGAAAGCTGCATAACATACTTCAGATACTATCCTGGAACCATGTATTGGTATTCAATAACAACACTAGTGCAAGTTTTGATACGAAACTAAGAATATAGTTGTATAGGTTCCGAATGCTGCATAATACTCTTCGATTACTACTCTGGAACCGCACATTGGTATTCAATAACAACACTAGTGCAAGTTTTGATACGATTTTTGGAATACAGGCAATGGGTTCTGAAGACTATATAACATACTTCGATTACCACCCCGGATCCGTTCATAGGTATTCTGTAATATGATTTGCAAAACTCAAAATTAAGATGAGCAAAATAAGCCACTCTATATATTACGTTAAATGTATTCCAACTTTGACACATCGCTTTTCGTAATCCTTTTCTGCTCTTGTGATTTTAAGTTCCCTTTTGCGACTCATCACGCCCTTTGAAACATCAAAAGGAACTGCATCTTTTACAGCATCTCCGTATGATACAGGCGTTTCTGCAAAATGTAGTTTATCGAAATCCAATCTACGATATCCGCTCATTTGAATACTCCTCTCTGATTTTTTTTAGACATAAATATACATGTACTTGTGTTGTTTCGAAAACTCTAATTCGGATTCTGTGAGAAAGAAATGCTGTTTACGAATCCCATCATCAAATTCACAGGTAAATAAAACCCAGTATATATTTTCGTTTGTAGGTATGACAGAATAATTTCCAAACTCATCTTCATGATAACATTTTGCATTTGATGTATCTTCTGTAACTAATTCTACAGTATGGATTTCAAAAATTGGAAGCTTTAGTTTTGTTATATTTTGTTCAATATTATTCATAATAGATACCTCCTCTCTGGTTATGGATATACATGTACTTTTTACGATATGAATTCTACATTCAGATTAGAATGAACTGAAATCCTTGATGCTTTGAAATACCAGATTGGTGTCTGATATTTTCATCCACCCAACAACGGATTCCAGTTTTCCATCTACATTTTGGATATAAGCAGAGCCTTCATCCATATTCACATAAACGGAATCAATAAGTGGATTTCCTAACAAAAGTAACAAAGCTTTATATCCAATGATTTTCTGAGATGCTGCTGGCGAAAACGTATGATCCAAACACAGAGCTTCTGATACAATTCTTATTTGATTTGGAATACACATTTCGTCATAATATATAATTTCTTTCATAATGAAAATCTCCTCTCTTGTTATTGAGTGTGTTGAAACCGACGTTTTTGGAAGCACTCCTTAGTTTTGGCTTTTATCTCCGCTATTCCGCTTCCGTTAACCTGGTTTCTCTTTTTGAATCTAAATTAAATATGTCCCAAAATACTGCAGACAAAAACGAACACCAATGAACATATTTCTTTCTTTGTCATATCGGTATCCATATTTATCTCAAATGCAAAAACAGAAGGAGAAAACGAATTATGAATACGAATTTAGACACCAGCAAGATAGCAACACTTACCGGAAAAGCAATCCAGGATGACGAAACATTCAAATTAGAAGGCGGTTTTGTTCCAGAGCGAGATCAATTCTATTTTGAGATGAAACAAGGAGATAATGTTTTTCTTGTTGGATTCAAAGACTTATTAATCAGTCTGAAACTTATGGAGCAAATGCAGGAAATTCCAAAAATCAGTGGCAAATGGTGGTCACAGATTGCTACTCTTTACGGATGGGATCTTCAAATGTTAGAATTAGAGGATAAACAATAAGGAGGAAATATAAGTAACTGAAAAAAAAGGATTAAATGTGAGTTAATGTGCTCAAAGATACTCAAAGCCCAGAGTATTAGTTGGTAACTTAAAACCACTGAAATCTTAGGAAATAAGCCAGTACAAGTTGAAATAGTCTTGTTAACTATAGGGTAGAACCTTGATGGTAAAGATTGAGTAATGGTAGAAGTCTACGAAAACCAAGTAGCAAAAAAATATTAAGAAAGGAAAAGCTATTTAGATGAAAACCTATATCTAATCAAGGACTCCCTCATCTAAAGATGAGGCGTGTGAGTACTTGATTGACATCGAGGTTCAACGAAGCTAAAGCTTCGCGGTTTGAACCGAAGATACGATATCAATGAAAAAGAATTTATAGGTGTGTACCGATGGCTTAGTCGGGAATTTACGACTGTGGAGTGTACAAGAACTTGTGAGTAGCGTATTGTCTACAATCGCCAAAGCATACACATTGAAACAGTAACTACAAATCGTGAGATTGTAGCGAATCATCTAGCATATACATTTGTATATGTTTTTAGTAGCAGGTCTTCTATGAGAGAAATTAAGTTTACGACAAACTATGAACCCGTTTTAAAGTTCTCCGACAAAGATTTCAAGATCAAATACGAAGAACATGTTGGAAATGATCAGAGGTATCTGCATAAAATCGACGGAGATGAAAAACATTTAGCTGTGTGTCCGAGGTGTAATAATCCAGTTGTGATACTTGGTATTTATAAACATATCGATGTGTCACCGCACGCAAGACACAAGCCGGATCTTAACATCCCAGGTGTAGCGCAATATAACGAATACAAGTTAAAACGATGTCCTTATTATGTAAGACACGCAGATTATGTAAAAGAATACGTCCCTGAAACTGAGGAACCGCAGAGACATGAATTATACCGGATTGCAAAAGATCATTTTGATAAAGCGATTTATTTACTGCAAAAGAAAACCGGTCTTCATATATCATATGATATGGCAGAAGTGCTTGCCGAAAATTATGCAGACATGCGCGCATACAACTACATCGATGCTACCGTATACAATATTCCATGGTATTTGCTCTATAGCTATTGTGGCTTCAACTTACATTATATGATCGTAAGAAAAGGAACTACACTGTTTCGGACTCTTAAATCTTTGAAATTCGAAATGGTAGACAGCAATATCAAGGATCATGTTTGCATCATCGATCACGAAGGTTATGTACTCCGGGCTACAGATTATCGGTATTCGGTTGACAACGATGACAATCTCAATGAATCTCTTCTTTTTTCGATCTTGAAGCCGGATCCTAAATTAACAGACGTTCTTTTGTTTAACATGGTCAAGCGGGTTTCTGTCAAAGTGGATTCATCTTATTTCGGCAACCTGGTTGAATACAAAGATTGGAGAACGAATACTAAGATGTTAGAAATTGCTGCAAAGTATATGAATCCGTAATGGATACGGATACGATTTGTGTCGTATGCGTTTATCTGGCAACAAAAATAAGCGAAAGCAAAGAGTGACAACGAAAATTGGTTGCCACTCTTTTTGCATACACAAAATATCTATATCTAATAAGGCTCGCCTTATTTCTATATGAATATGATCTCAAAGCGTTTGTAACATATGTGAACTACTCGGCTACAAGTAACCGAGCTTCTTGCTTCATTCATCACCGCTTTGCAATACGGTAAAATTGTGTACTGAAAAGTCTTACATGATGTCCACAAGCGTATATGTTCGGCTGGTTCCCAGCCTACAA
>OKWR01000482.1_pt1 | contig 43507 bp, 32 predicted proteins | sample 1607101 | NCBI WGS metagenome assembly OKWR01 (sample SAMN04414076, study PRJEB24778) | human gut metagenome | material: faecal | host: Homo sapiens
AACACATTAGCAATCAATTTGTTAGGAAAACTTTAACATTTCCCGACAGTCCCTAATTAGTCCGACACCATCGGACCAATTAGCAAAACGAGTTAAAACGTTGCCTACTAATGATACTTATTCAACTAATAATCAACAAGAAGCAAAAAGTCCGACATTGTCGGACCAATTCAAGACTTCCGGTAAGAAAATCATTTCATCACTATCTTTCTCCCATATTGTTGAGTTGCTTACTCTTGACGACCCCCTCGCCCGCTACTTCTACGAGCAAGAGTGCATCAAGTGCACATGGTCGGTTCGCGAGCTTCGTCGTCAGATAAGTACGAACCTATATATCAGGGCAGGCATCAGCAGCAATCCAGAGAAAATGTTATCGCTGCCCTCCGTACAAGGTCACGATTCCGCAGAGTTGCAAATACGTCAACCGTTCACCTTCGAGTTTCTTGGACTGAAAGCGAAGGAAATTATGGATGAGCACGACTTGGAGGATGCTCTTATCACTCACCTGCAAGAGTTCATCCTCGAACTCGGCAAGGGTTTCTGTTTGGAGGCTCGTCAAAAGCGCATTATAATTGACGATGAGTACTACTATCCGGACCTCGTGTTCTACAACCGTATTCTGCATTGCGGTGTCATCATCGAGTTGAAGAACGAGGAGTTCTCGCATGAAAACCTCGGGCAACTCAATGCGTATGTGTCATATTACAAGGAGAACGAAATGCAGCCGGGAGACAACCCGCCCGTAGGCATCTTGCTTTGTACACGTAAGGGAATAAAAATGGTGGAATATGCCCTAGCTGGCATGGACAACCAGCTCTTCGTATCTACCTATATGCTACAGTTGCCTGACAAGAAAACACTGGAGGACTTCTTGCTGAAGCAATTACAGTTGGGGGAGGAACATTGAAACATTTGCATTTTCCATACACAGCCGCGCCGGAGATGGACTCTATAGAGGTTCGCTCCGCTCATCCCGTCAGGCTATCGCCTGCCACCCATTCACAAGGGTATGGGCGACCATGCCTCTATAGGCTCCCCCCCCCACGACGCGGCTTTTGCCGTCACGATACGATTCGCGTGGAGCGTAAAAGACTGACAATTAGACAATTCGACATTTTAAGAGTTTATAAAACAATGACTCTAAAAACAACTAATCCATTATGAGACAAAGACTTATGCGCCACGTTCAATGCCTCGCAAACGGAATCGTCCCGTTCATCATCACCGGGGAGCTCAAGCTCTTCTATTACCATGGGCTGAGGGAATGTGGCAATGTGAAAAAAAATAACCTGCTTCAGATTAGGAGAAGATTTTCGAGAAAAGAGATATAGACCGAAAAGATTCCCTTAGATGATGCAGGTTGTTTTCAGAAATTATTTTACAAAGGTGTCAAATTACAGTGTCACCTTGAGTGTGGCGATTACAGGCTCGTGGTCTGAAAGGAGGCCGGAGCTCGGTGATTCCCACTTAACTTTCGTGAATTTACCCTTAGGGAAAGTGAACACATGGTCAACCCAAAAGCAACCGATATGGTCACCGACTGCGAAGAGAGGCTGGAGAACAGACTCACTTGAAGTATTCAGGTCGCCCATCATGACTGTAGGATATGGAGGATTGGCAAGGCCGGCAAATTCTACTGACTCTGAAGCCTGACGTGTTCTCACCGATTCTGCACCCATGTGGTCGAAGTGCGAGCTCACGACACGGAGAATCTTGCTCTCGGTAGAGGAAACCGGAACGAGGATATCTGCATATCCTACACTGCGCTGGTCCGCGCCATACTGCTCAAGTTCAGAATCTGAGTTAAACTGATAATAGCCCTCTCCCTTATAGTTTTTATATGTCATCTGTCTGGAAGCCGTATTGATGATAGGCCATTTGGAAAGAATCACATTGCCATAGAATCCATCATTCCCTTTCGGATAGGACTCGATGAAATAACCGAACATGCCAAGTTCTTTGGCCACCTCTGCCATTTTTTCAGCGCCTTCGCGGGCGGTTACAGTCTCGAACTCATTGAAAGTGATGATGTCGGCATTGAAAGTCTTGATGAATGCAACATATTCATCCACAGGAACAAGGGTCAGGCTATTGCCATAACCTTTCTCGAAAGAACGCATATTCCAGTCTGCGAATATGATAGTCTTCTCCTGTGCTGAAACGGAAAGTGCAGAAGCGATGAGCGCAACTGATGCGATAGTACGTAATATTCTGTTCATGATATTATTTCCACATTAAGTTAATCTCATAAGAGTCGATGCCGGAAGCAACGCTCTTCTTCTCCACGCCGTTAAGCCCCCAGTAGCGGGCACCGGCAATCATATAGATGGTATATGCGGAACCCTTGGCCACTTCTGTAACGCTATAAGCGGAATCCGCTGTTTTCACTGCATTCTGGAGAGACGCGAACAGCTCGTTCTTCACCGTTCCGATGGCGATGAAGTTCTTGTTCTCGTTTCTCACAGCAGTGAAAGTGCTGCTGCCGAATGCATTGACCTGAGCCTCTGTTTCGAAGCGCGCGGTATAGAACTTCATATCCACATCCACGACTTTCTTGGTTCCGTCCGCCCTGGTAATCACACCCGTAAGCGGTGCAGGAACACCCGTCATATAGGCGCCGATTCCAGATTGATGAGATTTAAGTGTACGGCTAGGATTTTTATAATAGATACCATAACCTCCCTGGAAAGTTTCACCGGCCTGCTTGCCTACTGCGAAAAACGACCAGATGTTACGCTTGTAAGTCATCTTATGCACATAAGACACGCCTGCGCCGTCAGCTCTGTCGAGGAAGATGAAACCTACATCCTTCAACCCGCCGATATAGCTGTCAACTGCATTGAAATCGGCCTCCGAAGTCATCAGCACGCCGTCAGAAAGACGAGTGATGAACGGCAGGATGCCGGCAGAAGTGGTAGAATTCGGCTTCGGGCCGGGCTTGTCAGGTTCATTGCTTGATCCTGAACATGAGAAAGTCATCAGCGCGGCAGAAGCCAGGAGCAACGATGACATCATCAATCCAATTTTCTTCATTGCAAATTATTTAAATTCATTTTCAAAAACGTGGGGATGACGAAATCAGATTCAATCATCCCCGCGTCAGTCTAATCTTATAAGATATTAGTAACCGATATTCTGCTTGAGGTTAATGGTACCGTCGAAAGCCTTTGCAGGAATAGGGAACACCTGGTTGATTTCAGGATCGAAAGTACGTCCTTCATCATAGTTCTCCGGTCCGTCGATTACAACCGGTGCGGTATAATAATTCGACCAGTTGCCATCCCAATCCACGTGGAATTTCATCTTCTGTGTCGGCTTCGCATAAGTCTCCTTCGCATCACCCCAGCGGATAAGGTCAATATGACGGCTAGGCATGAACTCGAAAGCAAGTTCGAGACGTCTCTGAAGTTTCAGCTCTTTCCAGGAAGCGTCGTTTGTCGCAGCAAGACCTGCTCTCTGCCGGATTTTTCCGAGGAGTTCCTTTGCAGTAGCGTCACCTTCGCCGTTGAGTGCAATCATCGCCTCTGCCTTCATAAGAAGGACGTCAGCATAGCGCATCAAGCACATTCCGAGAGTATTGGAAGCATTGTTACCGTTGGTATTGACTTCCTTGCCCTTGCAGTCAGCCTCTCTCCATGGAGACAAGAATTTCACAAATGTCATTCTAGTATCAGAGCCGACAGAGTACTGGTTGGAACCGAATACGATGTCTCTTCCCATAAACCTTACTGTCTGTCCAGGAATCAGGATAGTAGCGTCACGACGCTGGTCCTTCTCGTCATAAGCAGCCCAAAGGCCATAGGTAGGCTGGAAATATCCCCAGTGGTTATAAAGTCCCCAACCACCGTTCTGGAAAGACATACCGTGGAATTTAGGTCCATCGACAGCATTTCCGAAGAGGGAGAACAGATACTCTGATGAGAAGTTGTTCGCCTTGGTCCAGAGGTCAGCGAAAGGATTGGAACCGGCGGTATAAAGTTCACGTTTGTCAGCTCCTGTTATTGACATCACTTTGTCGCAATACTCGCTTACCTTGCTGTAGTAGGTCTTGTCCCACTGTGAAGCATAGAGGGCAGCACGTGCAGCGAATGCCCAGCAAGCAGCCTTGTGAGGCATACCATACTGACTTTCAGGAATTTCAGAGAAATAAGGAACAAGCTCGGCAGCCTTTGCCATATCCTTGATGATCTGGTCATAGTTCATGATTACGGATGCAGGTCTTGGAGAATCCATGTCCACCGGCTCGGTAGTATCCAGGATGATAGGAATACCGCCGTTAGGGCCGTTGTCACCATAGTAAGGAGCAATCCAGAGCATGGAGAGACCTCTCCAGAAATATGCTGTACCTACAGTCTGGTCGATGTATTTCTTGTCCAGATTTTTCATGGTCGGAACCACCTTGATGAGGTTGTTCGCCTTGGCATTGATCTGATACATCGCACCCCAGGTATCTTTCACATCACGTCCGTTGGACGGAGACATCTTGAAATCCCTAATCTGGTTCGCCTCTCCCTGAGGACGTCCTACAGTAATGTTGTCACTGCAGCATTCGAGCCACATGATACCACGTCCTGTAACACCTTCCGAGTCGTTCGACACATTGGACCAGAGAGCCGCTACAGCCCTGTCCACGTCGTCTTTTGTTTCCCATGTAGTGGATGCGCCATACTTCGTCACTTCGAGGAAGTCAGAGCAACCCGACATGATGAGGGCGGCACTTACGCTGCCTATCGTCAATAATATATTGTGTTTCATCTTTTTAGTACTATTAATCATGAATTAGAAGTTAAGGTTGACACCGAAGTTGAATGTCCTTGCTACAGGATATACACCTCTGTCGACACCATAGTTGCCGACCTCAGGATCGATACCTGAATAGCCAGTGATTGTGCATACATTGTCAACGCTTCCGTATACTCTGATCTTAGGAACGCCGGCGTTCTTGATAGGAAGAGTATAGCCGAGGGTAATGTTCTTGAGTCTGAGGTAGTCACCTTTCTCAAGGAACACGTCAGAGAAGTTGATATAGTTGCCGTTGTCATCTTTTGCAATACCAAGGCGAGGATATTTGCTGGATGCAGGGTTGAAATCCCAAGCATCGAGAACATCTGTCACCATATTGCCGTAACCCTGGTTGCCGCCCTTCATGGACATCTGTTTCAGACCATTATAAACGTAGTTTCCGCTTACACCCTGGAACATGAATGAGAAGTCAAGGCCTTTCCAGTTGAGGGAACCTCCGAATGAGAAAGTATTGACAGGAGCATAAGAACCCTTCATGACTCTGTCGGCATCGGAAATCTTACCATCGTTGTTGGTATCCACATATTTGAGGTCACCTACCTTTGCACTCGGCTGGATAGCGTTGGATGCGCCTGTCTCAGGGTCAGTCCATACATAGTTGTCGATTTCATCCTGTGAACGGAAGATACCTGCTGTCTCATAAATTCTGAATGAGTACCAAGGATATCCTGCATCAGAGTAAAGGATTGCGGTACTGTTCAGATTAGGAGTATCGTGACGAACAGGGTCTTTTCTGACGCCATAGCTCTTAACCTTACCGTCGTTGGTAGAGAACATACCCCATACATTGTAGTTCAATGCGCCGTGTGCAGCTGTTCCGTTGTAGTTGATGGAGAATTCCCATCCCTTGTTCTGCACGTCACCCATGTTTCCGTAAGGAGAGTTCTTCACACCGAGCTGGAGAGGAGTAGGAATCTGGTCGATAAGATCCTTGGTCCTCTTGTTGTACCAGTCCACGCTGATTTCGAGGGCGCTGTTGAAGAAACCGAGGTCGAGGCCGACACTGGTCTGCTCCGTAGTCTCCCAGCGGGCGTTCAAGTTAGGAATGGTATTGAGATAAGTACCTGTCATCTGGTTGGTCAGATCCTTACCGAAAATGATAGGCCAATCATAAGCAAGAAGCTGTGCCTCGGCTACATTAGTAGGGAAGAGGTCCACGTTGCCGACCTTACCCCAACCTGCTCTGAATTTCACGAGGTTCATGACATCCTTCACAGCCGAGTTAGCATAGAAGTGCTCTGAACTGAGTTTCCATGAGCCTGACACTGCAGGGAACCAGTCATAATTCTTGGCTACAGGAAGCTTGGATGAAGCATCCCTACGGATAGAAGCTGTAAGGAAATATCTGTCATCATAAGAGTAGCCGATACGGCCGAGGAATGAAGCCATCGCATACTCGTAGATGGACTCACGCGGCTGTGTTGAAGACCAATCCTTGGCCTGTCCCCAAAGGAGCTGGTCCTTGTCTTCTGAAAGATAATCCCTGGTGAAGATAGCTCTTTCGTGAGTTTTCTTGAAGTCAGCTGTAAAGCCGCCCATTGCGCTGATATGGTGCTTTCCGAATACCTGAGCCCAAGAAATTGTGGTCTCTGACATCCAGTGGTTGTCACGATACAAGAACTGTTCGCGGAAGTTCTTTGCGCGCTCAAGACCGATTTCAGACATTACAGGATAGAATGAATCCTCCTCTGCCTGACGGAGGTCTGCTGTAAATTCAGATTTGATGGTAAGAGAAGAAATCGGTTTGATTTCAATACCGGTGGTAGAGAAGACCTTGGTCTCAGGATAGAGACGATGCATTCTCTGGAGGTCAGCTACAGGGTTGTAGACGAGAGGGAACTCGGAAACTGAGCCAGCTGCCCATTTAGGAACCGCACCACCGTAAACTTTCTCACCTTTGGCATCGAGAGCAAGTGTACCGTCAGCATTGGTCTCCCATACTGTAGCTGAACGAGGATACCAGATAGCACCCATAATAGGGCCCTCGTGAGAGGTATTGACATTACCCTGACCGTTTGAAACCTTTACGGAAACTCTCTCATAAAGTTTCAGCCATTTGGCAACATGCCAGTCGCTCTGGAGTTTTCCGGAGAACACCTTGCTCCATGTATTGAGAAGAACGCCCTTGTTGTCATCGTATGAAACGCTGAGAACACTCTGGAGCTTGTCACCGCCACCTGAAACAGTAGCTGCATAGTGCTGTCTGAAACCTCTTCTGAAGATTTCGTTCAGCCAGTCAGTATTGGTTACATTTGCCCAATTGTACTTGGTAGGGTCAGCAAGTGCAGGGAGAGAAGCTGAAGTAGGGTTATTCTCCACATATTTCGCCCATACGTCGCAATACTGCTGTGCATTGAGCATTGTAGGAAGGTTGGTCACCTGGTCGAAACCGAATGAAGCATTCACATCCACGTGGGTCTTGCCTGCCTGAGGTCTCTTGGTGGTGATGAGAACGACACCTGAAGAACCTACGGAAGCACCGTAGATAGCGGCAGAAGCAGCATCCTTGAGGATGGTGATGCTTTCGATATCCTCTACCATATAAGGTGCGTTAGGAACACCGTCCACCACGAAGAGTACACCGTCACCGGAGTTGACGTCACCATCATTTCCCTTGGAACCACGTCCGCGGATAGTGAATGAGGTAGAAGCCATAGGGTCACCGGATTTCTGCACGGTCACGCCCGGGAGACGTCCTTGAAGTACTGTTCCGAGGTCAGAAGAACGGCTTCTCATGATGTCATCCATCTTCACGCTGGAAACCGCCATTGAAAGGTCTTCCTTGCGCTGTGAACCGTAACCGATGGCTACGACTTCCTGAAGCATGGTAGCATCCGGTTCGAGGGTGACATTGATTTTCGCACGTCCGTTTACGGAAACAGACTGTGACTTAAATCCGATAAAAGAGAATTCGAGGACGGCATTTGAATTGACGGTGATGACATACTCACCATTGATATCAGACTGTGTACCGTCTTTCGATCCCTGTACGAGAACGGCGGCTCCAGGAAGAGGCTCGTTGGTATTATCAAGTATCTTACCTGATACCGTAATCTTTTCCTGCGCCCAAGTCGGCATCGAGAGTGTCACTAAGAACACTCCAATCAGAAGAAACCGGGTCAGAAAACTGCCCTTGTTCTGTAGTGTTAGATTCATTTTCATAGAAATGTTATTAATTAATGAGACAAAAATACATCTTTGGTTAGCGGTCACTTCGGCATTTTGCGAATATCAGTCCTCATTTTCCGCAGACTTCGCGTAATTGTAGCCCAATGACCCGTACAGTCGTTCAAAACGTTTACAATCAGTTAAGAAACGATTAATATTCTTTTTCAAAGGAGACCATGCAGTCTCGGAAAGGGCTGCCAGTCGAGGAAGCATCATGTACTCCAATTGCGAAAGCGACGGGATATATTCCGACCACAGGTTCGCCTGGATTCCCAGGACGAGCTTCCGCTGTTCAGTTTCAAGTCCGGCATACGGATCGAAGCTGTAGACTTTTTCCAACGGAATGTAACCTCCCCACGCAAGTGGCTGAACTACAGTAGAATCGAACTGATAATAATCGAAATAAGAGTAATCCGTAGGCGACATTATCACATGATTGCCGGACTGTGCAGCCTTGATGCCGCTCTGCGCCCCTCTCCAGGACATCACGATAGCGGAAGATTCCACACCGGCTTCCAGGATTTCATCCCAGCCGATGATACTGCGGCCATGCTCCGAAAGGAATTTCTCCAGTCTCTTCACGCCATATCCCTGTAGCTGCCTGTAAGTCTCCAGCCCCTCGGCCTTCATCCTATTCGCGCATGAAGGGCACTTCTGCCACATCTTGTCGGGACACTCGTCGCCACCTATATGTATATAAGGTGAAGGGAAAAGGTCAATGACTTCTGACAGGACATTTTCCATGAACCGGAACGTACTCTCCTTTCCGATGCAGTAAACCCTGTCATCAATATCCCAGGTCTCACGCACACGGTACTGCTCCCCTGTACAGCTCAGCCAAGGATAGGAAGCCAAGGCTGCCACGGCATGACCCGGGAACTCGATTTCCGGAACTACCGTAATGTGGCGCTGCGCCGCATATTCCACGATTTCACGCACTTGGTCCTGAGTATAGTAACCGCCATACGGTGTCTCGTCGAACGGAGTGTTTTCATCGTATTCCCCATTGGGATCCTTGCCGATGATGGTGCGGCGACGCATTGACCCGACCTTCGTAAGCTGCGGATAAGCATTGATTTCCAGGCGCCAGCCCTGGTCGTCGGTCAGATGCCAGTGGAGATAATTCAGCTTGTGCAATGCCATGATATCCAGCACGGTCTTCACGTCTTCCACGCTGAAGAAATGGCGCGCCACGTCCAGCATCATGCCCCGGTACCCGAATTCCGGCCAATCCTCGATATGAGTACGGTTCAATGTCACCTCCGCCGAATCCGCCGGAACCAGCTGACGCAATGTCTGTTCAGCATAGAAAAGTCCGGCCTCATCACCTGCACATATACGGACTCCTTTTTTATCAATGTCCAAAGAATAAGAAGATGCACGCATGGTGCTGTCCAGAGAGCGCACCACGTCATATTCGCCTGCACGCAAAACGACAGTGGACCTTCCGGTTTCCACGACCTGAGGCTGTGGAATCACGGCTACTTCTGCAGGAGAGTTCCGTCCGCAACATGCTGACAGCATCAGGGCCGCAGCAATCAGAATGAAGGCGCGTCGCATAATGAAGAAGCTCCAAGAATATTCATTTCCAACCTGCCGGCAGGGCAGATCTTCAGTCTTTCAATGCTTTTCGGATAAATGCATTTTCCAAGTTCCGCACGCATTGACTTTTCGAAAAGCCTCCATGCAGTGGAGATGCTTCCTCCGAAGACGATTATTTCAGGGTCGTAGGCATAGACGATCATCATTACCAGCTGGCCTATATTGTGCCCGAACTCATCCCAGAGGGACATTGCCCCGGAATCATTGGCCAGAGCCTTTTCGGCGGCGTCCTTGCCTGTGGTACCCTTGCCTGTGAAGAAGCGGCTGCTGCAATAGTACTCGTAATCCTTGTCGAGGTACTGTATGCAGCCGATTTCGCCGGCACCGGTGTTGTGTCCGTTATAGATGGAACCATTGACTACCAGGCTACTGCCGACACCGGTACCCAACGTCACGCAGACCGCTGATGAATAGCCGCGCGCCTCTCCATAAGTCGAGACGCCGAGGGCAAAACAGTTACAGTCATTGTTTATATAAGCCGGAACGTGATATTTTTCTTCCAGGACTTCTTTCAGATGGACTTCCTTCCATGATGGAATGCCGACTACATCGTAAACGATGCCCTTTTCGGCATCCACCACGGACGGAACACCAACACCTATTGCTTTAACCTCCGTTGAGAAAAGTCTGTCTATCAGTGAACATATATGGTCAAGCACCTCATTTTCAGGCCTATCCGCACGGCAAGGCTCTGAAATGAGACTGACTATCTTGCTCCCGTCCACTAGCGCGACACGTACACTGGTGCCGCCCAAATCTATCGCAATGTTCATGAATTTCCAATTTAAATCATTATTTACGCTTGGTGATTTTGTTGTCGGAGAATTCCACCTTGTCGACTACACGTCCGTCATCCTCCAGAATCCAGGTAACGTAAGACCTGCTGCCCTCGGTCAGGTCGATGATACGGGCGCCCGGCCTGAGGTTGTTATATGTGGTATTGTCACCGGAATAGCGTCCGTAGCCAAGCGCAATTCCCTTGTCCACGACGATATAGTCGATATCATGGTCATGTCCGACAAATGTTCCCATCACGCTTCTGCCCTCGACCATCGCAGCGAACATGCCGGTATTGATGGCACCTGGGCACTCCCCTTCCGCAGCACGGCCGATATGAGGATTCCGCCTGTTCTTCCATGCGTCGATATACTCAGGAAGACAGATATGGAAAAATGCCAGCGCCGGCACGGGAACTCCGCCGTTCGAATCCGTCATCGCGGCATTCTTGCGCCTCATCCACCGGACCTGGCTGTCGTAGAACCACGCATATCCGTCAATGTCCTCGCGCGGAGAATTGCTGTGGGAATCCAGGAAATACAGGGCCGCACCCGGCTTCTTGTCCCTGCCCTTGATGGCTATCTCCATGTCAGCCAGCTCTTTGTCCTTATTCTTCGTATTGAGGGAATATTTCGAAGCGAGCACGCAATCTGCAAGCTGAGGACGTGTCAGGTTCTGCTCGGAGTCATGGTTTCCGAACACCACCACGTAAGGCACGCCGTAAACGTCCAGAGAATCGGTCAGACGTTTCCACATCTTTTCTGCAGGAGGTCCGGTAACAACGTCGCCCGTAAATACGATAAGGTCAGGCTTTTGCGTACGGACAATGCGGCTGATTCTCGGAAATGTCTTTTCCGCCTGCGCATGTCTTTCAGGTGTGCTCGGGTCCAGATGAGTATCTGTGAATTGTACGATACGGAAGCTTCCGTCCTCGTGAAATTTCAGCTCCTTCGGCTGTGCACAAGCCATCACGCCTATGCAGCCGAGCGTAAGGGCTGACAAGAACTTTCTGTTCATAAAAAGGGTTTTAGTATTATTTCAATGTTATGGTTCCACTTTTTTCCACATTGACGGTGCGGACTTCCCCGCCCCAGCGCACAACAAGTTCGAAAGGCTTGTCGGTCTTCACGAGAATCACAGGTCTTTCATCCGCAGAAGCGCGCTTTTTCACTGTCAATGAGACTGTTCCGTCAGGTCCGAAAGGATATCTGTCAATGCCGTGTTCCTCCAGCTGCCTGACATTCCAGTCGATGCGGTTTTCCGAATAGTCGGACTTGATGCCGAGTATGTATTCTATGAAAACGGCGATCGGCGGAAGTCCTGTCCAGCCCACGAAATTCTTTCTCGCCATGAAGCCAGGCTCTATCTTTTCCGGAGCGTAATACTCCCAGAATGTGCCGGTATCCTTCCATACTTTCAGCACGGAATTGTAATGGTTGTCAGCTATTTCGTCCGCCATTTCATAGTAGCCGTGTTTCCACAGGCCGTCGATGATCATATAGTTGGTTCCAGGCCAGATTCCGCCCTGCCAATAACGTCCGAGAGGATTGTATTTCCTGTGGTCGGCAGAGAGGGACGGCACCCTGTGAGGGCGGTTGAACTCCGTCGTATCAGCGAGATGCGCCACCATCCTGTCGAGTCTTTCTTTAGGAAGGACATCTGCCTGAAGTGCCCAGAAAGCGCCCACGCCCTTGGTCGGGCAGAGGCTTCCGTCATCGTACTGGTCATAGAGGAACCCGGTTTCTTCATCCCACAGATTGTCATTGACATAAGTGCGGAGGAATTTCATTTCATCTTCGAGGTCCTCGATTTCCTGCCATCTTTCGATATAGAAACCTATCTGGAGAAGGCTCTCGTCCACAAGAATCTGCTGGAGGTTGGTGTCCAGCCATATCATCTTGCCGTTCGAGAAAATCTGGTTGTACTCGTCCTTCACACGCGGCATATTGTCCATGCCGGTTCCCCAGCCGCTGGACCAATATGTGCCGTTCATCCAAGTCCGGTTCAATTTCCACCATTTCGCATAAGCGCAAAGCGCCGGAAAAATCTTGTGCAGACGGTCAATGTCGCCGAACTGCCTGTAGTATGCAAGTTCCACCCATGGAAGCAGGTCCGGGCCTGTCGAGGTAGGGTCGTAACGTTCGAAACAATCCGACCCGTCAGCACGTATCTCCCTGCAGATGAAGCCGTCAGGGTGCTGTTTCGCATAGAAATTGTCCAGAGAATTCTGGAACGGGAAGAACCTGTATCCGTAGCGGGCGAACATCATCATGAACGATGTATCCCACATGAAGATGTTGCCGTTGTAAGCGACATCCAGATATGGTGACACGAATCCGGAATTCGGTTTCGGCTGCATGATATTGCCGACAGCAATTTCCCAGGCATGCCAATACATGTCGATGGCATCCTGGTGTCCCGCCCATTTCGGAGACGGCAGGATTTTCTGTGCATCTGCGAAGGTTCCCGGCTTGATAGTCACAGGTTTGGCTGTCCTGAACTCATTTTCCGATACGAAGATGCTCTTCACATAAGTATTCTTATACGGCAGCTTGTATGGACCGGACTTCAAGTCCTGCGCCAGAATGGAGGCACAGGAAAGAAGAAGCATTGCGGCAGCTGAAATTATCTTTTTCATCTGATGCTATTTTCTTGTGAGCGACTTGATTCTGCGGGCGATTTCGTAGTTCTCGTACACGCCGATAAAATTCTGTGAACCAGGACCATACGCGAACACAGGAAGCATTACCGGCATGTGGTCGTCGGAATTGTAGATACCCACCACGCGGCCGGTGTGCTCGTTGCCGTCGACAATCATAAGACCGCCGGTTTCGTGGTCAGCGGTAACTACGACCAATGTTTCCCCGTTCTTGTCTGCGAACTTGACGGCCTCACGTACGGCCATATCGAAACTCAGCATTTCGATAATGGAGCCAGGAAGGCACTTGGAGTGACCTGCATAGTCGATTTTCGCGCCCTCGATGAAGAGGAAGAATCCGTTTTTCGCATTGTCCTCCTGAAGTTTCTGGATTGCGGCATTGGTCGCATCGGCGAGCAGGGAGAAGTTTTTCTCCTCGGCAGCATCGCCCATCTTCTCGTCGATGCATATGACCTTGCCTTTCTGATCGTTGATCTTGTATGTGTCAGTAATGAAGTTATAGCCGTCCTGTTTCAGTTCCGAAATGAGGTTCCTGCCGTCATGACGGATGGTAAACTGCTCGATGCCGCTTCCGCAGAGAAGGTCAAGCGGACCGTCAATCAGCTGGGCAGTAAGAACATCCGCGCTGTCACGCTCCGTGTAGTGAGCATAGAATGCGGTAGGTGTGGCATCCACGGCGTTTCCGAGCGTAACCACGCCCACTTTCTTGCCCATGTCATGGAAATATTCGGAAAGCGAAGGATAAGGGACCCCGTCCACGCTCATTGAAATATGCCTGTTGTAGTGTTTCTCGCCTGTCGCCAATGCACTTCCGCCGGCAGCAGAGTCAGTGGTAAACTCATCGAGAGCATTGTTGTAGATAAGGCCTATATTCCTGAAATTGAACAATGTAAGTGCTTTCTTATTCGCGTATGCGCCAGCGGTAATCTGGTTCAGGCCCATGCCGTCGCCCATCAGGAAAATCACGTTCTTGATTTTCTTGGCCTTGCCGTCGTTCAGGTAAGTCGGCTCATAGACCTCGATACCTTTTTCCAGACGGAGGGCATCATTGCGGAAGCCTTTGAAGTTTCTGGTGGTCTTGTCGAGTTTCTTGGTGCCGGTCACGCCGCCGTCGCTTTCCTCGAACTCGCCTATCTGGAAGTTCTTGTTGTGGAAATCAGCGAAATACGCTGCGCAAACCTCCGGATGGTCGGTATTGAAATAGTCAATGCCCATATTGTAGAAGGTGTAGTACGGGGTCGTGCCTTCCGGAGCGTTCCAGAATCGGATAGGCTTGCCCATCTTGTGCACCTTGTCTATCAATGAGCGGATGACCTCGGCGTCCTTGATGATGAGGCTGCCCTTGCCGTTCCAGATGGAGTACGCGCCGAAGTTCGTGCTGATTACGGACACGCGCGCAAGCTGTTCCGGCGTATAATCCGCGTCAATGATGCCGTCGAAACTGATGTATTCAGGATATTTGCAGAAATCTTCCGGTGCAGGGACATTGCCTGTAATCGTGATTCTTATTGCCGCAGGATTCACGGACGGGTCGAAGACGTCAGGACGGCGGGAAAGAAGGGCAATCAATGCCTCCATCGCCGGAGCTGTCTCGGATTTGAGTTCCACCATGAGCTGAAGCGGCTGTCCGTTCGCGTAAGGCTTGCCGCCGTTGCGGTCGAACATCGTCACGGCAGGTGTGTAGTACAATGCTTCGAATGTCATGTCCTGCGAGAGGTCTTCCACCTCATGTCCCACGAGCAGGGTTCCGTCTTTCAGGAACACGTCAGCCTCAATGGAGTACACATTCTGCGCGTATGCCTGCCAGAAAGGGACATTGCGTGTGTAGTCATTGTGGGAATGGATAAGTACCGGTGCCTGCGCCGAGGCTGTCAATGTCATTGCCGTGAGGCAGATGGCGGATATGAATTTCTTTATGGATATCATTGTGTCTTAAAAATTATTCATTCAAGTTTCGCAAGTTGTCAAACTGGCTGACCTTTAGTTCTAATTTGAGGGTTGTCTCTCGTTCGAAGACCGTAAGCCCAACTCACTTATATATGCACGTTACCCTCTCCCTAAATCCCTCCCCTCGGGGAAGGGACTTACCCACGCCCTCGCGGGCTCTACAAGCGGTGTTTCGCACTTGCGAAACGAGTTTCATAGTAAAGAGAGGTGCGGTCAATCGGGCGGAAATCCGTTTCGCCGGAGCGTTTCCAACCCCATGTAAGCTCCTGACCTTCATAGTCTTCGAAGTAAAGCAATGTAAATTTGTGGAGTCCTTTGTCCAATGCAATGCGTCCGGTAGCCGCCACGGCAGCGTGTGAGCCGTCATTGTCCACGACCTTCCTGCCGTCGATGTAGAGGACGCTTCCGTCGTCGCTCTTGGTGACGAATTCCCATACGGCCTTTTCAGGAACGCCGATGTAACCTTCGAATTCATATCCGAAGTAGTCCTCAACGCCTGCGTCATTGATGGAAGGTTCCGGCATGGTTCCGGTGCGGGTCACTTTGGACATGCACATTTCGGCCACGGATGCGAATCTTCCGTCATGGAAACGGTAGCGGACACCCTGTGCAAGTCCGGACTTCTGAACTCCCGGGATGAACTCCGCCTTTTCGACATTGAACCTGACAGTTCTGCTCGGGCGGAAGCCTTCGCGGAAGGTCCTGGCGCTGACGACGGTGCTGGCATCGAGTCGGATCGCGCCATCGTAAAGCATTGACATCGAATCAGGTTCCGAGCCGTCGAGGGTGTACCGGATTTCGGCGTCCGGGGTGGTCGTGCCGAGGGTGAAGTCCACAGAATCGATGAAGAGGCTGAATTCCGAGGTGGTATATGGCACGGATGCTTCTTCGCCGGTTGAGAGGGAGTAAGGGAGTTCCAAGTCAATGTTCTTGACAGGTTTTCTGCTCAATTCATATTCCAGGACGCCGCCTTCGAGGAGCTGCGCGTAAGTGATGAATGTAGTATTTAGAGGACGGCCGTTAAGGGTGACTGATTTTATATATCTGTTTCGTGCCGGATTGTTAGCCTTGATAGTCAATACTTTACCATTCGCCATAATCATTTCCGCCTCATCGAAGAGAGGGGTGGTGAGGACATATTCGCCCGTGCCCGGACACACGGAGTAGAAGCCGAGCGAGGACATTACATACCATGCCGACATTTGGCCGCAGTCTTCATTGCCGATAATGCCGTCCGGCGTGTCGTCATACATTTCGTCCAGCAGTTCGCGGGTGAGTTCCTGTGTCTTCCACGGCTGTCCGGCATAGCTGTAGAGGTATGCGAAATTGTGGCTGGGCTCATTGCCGTGGGCGTATTGGCCTTTGAGGCCGGAAACGTCGGAGACATCCAGCGTGAGTTCGTCGGATTCGAGAGTGAACAGGTCGTCCAATGCCTTGATGAACTGTTCCCTGCCGCCGAAGAGTTGGATGAGACCGTTCACGTCATGCGGAGCGAAGAATCTGTAGTGCCATGGAGTGGCTTCGGTATAGTCCCTGCCGGTGGAGAAAATGTCGAACGGCGTGGTGCGGCTGCCGTCGCGGTTCCTGCCCCTGAAGAAGGATGTCGAGCCGTCGAACACGTTCACATAGTTCGTCGCCCTGCGGTAATATTCTTTCGCAATGTCTTCATGTCCAAGTTCTTCCGCCATTCTGGCAATGCACCAGTCATCGTATGCGTATTCCAATGTCAATGACACGGCTTCTTTCTTCACGTCGGACGGAACGAAGCCGAATTCATTGTACAGGACCGAGCCTTTCTTGTTGATATTGGAGGAGCGGACCATTGCTTTCAATGCAGCTTCCGCATCGAATCCGCGGACGCCCCTGAGGTATGCGTCGGCAATGACCGATACGGAATGATAGCCGATCATTGTCCCGGTTTCGCCTGACCAGAGAGGCCAGATCGGGAGTTCTCCTGATGCGTCATACATTTCCATGAAACTCAGTACCATGTCGTTCACGAATGCCGTATCTGTCAGTGTCTGAAGCGGATGCCATGCGCGGAAGGTATCCCAGATGGAGAATGTGGACCAATATTTACGGCCTTCCGGCATTGTTCCGATACTGCCGTCGTGACGGATGTATTGGCCGTTCACGTCGCTCATCACGTTAGGGGTAACCTTTGTATGATAGAGTGCCGTGGCGAAGATTCTACGCTGTTTTTCGGTTCCGCCTTTGACGCGGATGCCTGACAGGGCTGTACGCCATGTTTCCTCGGTCTGTTCCCTGACTTGGTCGAAGTCGAGTTCAGGGACTTCGGTGTCGAGGTTCAGTTTGGCATTTTCGATGCTGACTGCCGAGATGCCGACTGCGGCTGTCAATGTGTCCGCATCCGGTGCAAATCCCAGAAGCGCCTGACGTTCAGCGTCATTGAAACTTATTATAGGGCGCGAGAACCTGGCGTAGAAATGGATTGCCTGGTTTTCGACCCAGCCTTGGGTGCGTCTCATGCCGCAGATTTCGGTGTCGGAGATCTGCCTCAACGAGCATTGGTCCACTTTATCATCGGACAATGCATGATTCAGGTCAATGAGGATGTACCTGCCGCTGCCGCTATAGATGTAACGGTGGATGCCGACATGCTGTGTAGCAGTGAGTTCCGCCACGAGTCCGGCTTTCGGGAGCTTCACTGCCCAATATCCCGGCTTCGCGGTTTCGTCCTTATGATTGAATGTGTAAGGGTCAATGCCATAGCGGGTTCCGCTTTTTTCCGGCGCCTCCGCCGACGGGTGGAAGAGGATGTCGGCCAGGTCGGCGCATCCGGTACCGCTCAGATGTGTATGGGAGAATCCGATTATGGTATTGTCATCATAATGATAGCCGGAGCAGGCATCCCAGCCTTCCGTCCTGGTGTCCGGGCTCAGCTGCACCATGCCGTAAGGAGCCGCAGCTCCCGGATATGTGTGTCCGTGGAATCCTGTGCCGATCATCGGATCTGCCTCTATGGTCTGCTGTGCGCGGCCGCATGAGACCAATGCCATGATTATGGCTAGCGGAATTATTCTTTTCATCTGAAATTACATGGTTGTATGGTGCAAAATTACCGTACAAAACGTTTAACAACGCGGCATTTTGCGTAGGAGACTCCTCATATCGCGCAGAATTTAGAGTAAGATTCTCATGGTACGCAAGTTTCCGGACTTGCGAGACTATCTGGCCTTGTATTCAGACGGCGACATTCCCATAATATTGCGGAATACGCGGGAAAGGTTCTTGATGTCGGTGAAACCGAATTCGAAGGCAGCATCCGATACGCTGCTGCCGTCAGAGAGTCGTTCAGCGACCTTTTCCACCCTGACTTTCAGCACATAATTGTATATGGAGGTCCCCATCACCTTCCTGAAGCGTTCTTCCAGAAGGCGACGTGAAAGAGGAACCTGGCCGACGATGTCATCGACATTGACCTTATGGCTGATATTTTCGTGGATATACTTGAGGACCTTGGCGATGTACGGGTCGTCATTGACGAAGATATCGGAGGACTGGCGGGTGACGATGTGCGTCGCCGGGACGGTGATGTCGTAGATTTCGGTCTGCCCGTACTTGAGGCATTTGTCGATGTAGCGGGCGATTTCTACCCCCCCCTTTCGACATCCTGGTTTATCGACGAAAGTTTGACGGACGAAAGGTTGCAGATAGTCTCGTCGTTGTCCACGCCAAGTATCGCAATATCCTCAGGAATACGGAGTTTCGTATGGTTTCCGGAGAGGGACATGATTCGGCAGGACTCCGTGAGATAGTAGGCATGGTTGTCGTCGCAGGCCAGGATCGCGACCGGTTTCGGAAGGCTTTCGAGCCATTTCGCGGTGCCTTCGACGTCGTAGTTCCACATGTCGCTTTTCAGCATTTCCATGTCATAGAAGGAGTAGCCCGGGACCTTGGAGGAGATCACGTCAAGGAAGCCCTTGCGTCTGTCCTCGGACCAGTTAACGTGCTTCACGCCGTAGAATCCGAAGTTGCGGAAGCCTTTGTTAATGAAGTAGTCGGCTGCCATTTCTCCGGATTTGCGATATTCGCCACGGATGTTCGGGATGTCGGTAAACGGGGATTTGAAGTCCTGTGCCAGTACGAGGATGCCTTGTTTCGTGAAAAGGCTTACGTCATCTTGAGGGTTGAATTGTCCGATTACGGCGTCCGCGTGGTGAGTATAGGCGTATTCGACCACTGCCTTGATACCGAAGCGGTCGCGGATGGACAGCGGAAGCCGGCAGATGTTCCATGCCTCACCGACGCTCTCGGCATATCGTGCGATTCCGAGGAGCAGTCCGCGTGCATAGGCTTCCGCGAAGTCTGTCATATAGATGATGCTCGCCATTTCTTGTAATTGTCCATTGCTACGAAAAGCTGGTTACGGAAGGCGAACGGTGAGTCAATTCCAGGGAAGTCCAATGTCTGTCCGCCCGTGGTGGCGCTGAGTGTTCCATATCCGAAGATGCGGCCGCCAATGCTCTGGTGGAAGAAGATGCCTTCGCATTTGTCCAGTGCAATGTCTGACACACAGATGCTTATGAGGCCCGTCTTCAGGATGCAGCGCTTATCGGTGATGATGAATTCCGAGGTCCATTTATAGAAGAGTATCTTCAGGAATTTTATCAATGCCCATAGCAGGATGGCGAAGCCCAGGAAAATGTAGAATCCGGCGAGTTCGTCATTGTCCTGATGAATATATGCGAGTGCACCGGTTTCCGGAGCCAATGCGAAAATCAGAACGACGGCTCCGATGAGTGCCAGCAGCAATGCCGGGGCGAAATACCAGGCGCTTACATATCCTTTATATAGGACGTTTTCGCCGGGCAACAGTGTTTTGGATGTGTAACTCATTTGGTTATAAGTTTTTATACGGTTTATAATTTCGTAATGTCAATGAATCCGCCACGTTCGCGCTGTTCCTTGATCTGCGCCTCGAAAGCACGACGTTTTGAGGCATTGACCCGCCTTCTCGCGATGATGTTCGGGACGGCGACGCCGAGGGATATGGCACCGATTATGAGGGAGGCATTGAGCCCGTTCACGCCGGCGGTGACGAAGTTGAACATTTGTTCGCCGCCGGTTCCCGGGATGGTGAAGAGGGAGAACAGGCAGCGGTACATCAGCACTCCCGGAACCATTGGAATCACGCTGGAGATGGCGATGACCTGGTGAGGGGTGTGGAAGACGTGCACGGCCTTGACGCTGATTATGGAAACGAGGGTCGATCCCGCGAGTGATCCGATTATACCGCCCTGCCCGAGGCTGAACGAGCAGTACATGTCCGGCTGCAGGCTGACCAAGTTACGGGTGCAGACAGCAATGATACCTCCTAGCGCGACTACCGGAAGCAGGCGTTTCGGGATATTGAAAATCATCGAGAAACCCATGGCCGATATGGCTGCCGCCGTGGCGTACATCCAATACGGGTGTTCCGGAACCATCGGTATGGACATGATGTCGGGTGCGAAGTGGAAGGCCCAGCTGCACACTTTCAATGCCAGCACGATACCGAATGCCATGCCGACCATCATCATGACTGTGTTTATGGCGCGTTCCATGCCGACCCGGAAATTGGTGTCGAGCATGTCGTCCACGAAGTTGATGAGCGGTACGCCCGGTACAATGAAGAGGGCGCATGCGAGCAGCGGGTGGAGCGGTGTCGTGGTCCATGCCGGGAGGTATGTCGTGATCCATGCTACCAATGTGGAGACGAACGCGGCAATGGCGATGGAGAAGTATTTGTTCACGCCGAGCTTGTTGAAGTATGCGCGGCAGTTGAAGCCGATGAATGCGGCCAGTGATGCGTAAAGGAATGCTGTCCAGTCGCAGCCGAATTGGATGCAGAATCCGCCGCAGGCCAATGCTGCTCCGGCTGATGTCACCAGTTGGTTGTAGTTTCTCGGTCTCGCAGCGATTTTTTCAAGTTCGGCTTCGTAGTCTTCCACCGAGAAGTGTTTCCTCGCTGCCTTGTATGTCAGGTGGCTGATAGCTTCGATGGTGGTAAAGTTGATGCCGTCTTTCACGCGCTTCTGGAATTTCGTGAACGAGTGCGCCTCGTCGCTGTAGTTGACCATCAATATGTTATGGTCAATGAATATGTGCAGGTTGTCTTCATTGAAGCCGAGAAACAATGCGGCCCGGACCATGTTCCGTCGTATGCGGTTTGTGTCCGCCGAGCTTTCGAGCAGCAGTTGTCCGGTGCGCAGAAGCACGTCCAGTCTTTTCCTGAGCGAGAGCAGCTGGTTGGCGTCCGTGTTCTTCTTCAGGTTGGCTTTCTGGCTTCTGACATTGTCCATTTCTATGGCGTCGCATCGTGTTTTCGGTTGATTCTGAATCGTATCTGTCATATTTCTTTCCGCTTTTCGCAATGTTGTTATTCCTTTCGTAATGTTGTTATTGTCACAAAATTACAAGGTCTTTCGCTTTCCGCAAAATCTAAAACGGATAAGTTTAACCATCCTACCGTCTCACGCGTCCTCGCTCCCGCGAGAATCTTTACCAACCTATTTGCATATCGAATATTAAATACTTTTCCGGGACTATCGCATTTGCATGTCGCATATTAAAACTGAACAAGTTGGCAGGGAAACCGCACTGCCAACTCCCATGTTTTTTCATGAGACTTGGCAGGCACACATTTCTGTAACACCATAATATTCAGTGATTTACCAAAATCATAGCCTGCCAACTTGTTCCATTTTTTTTGATTTATGTATTACGTTTTTCAAAAAGAATTGTATATTTGTGGCACTTTAAGGAGAGAGCTATGGATAGTAATCGCATAAAAGACATTGACGCACGACATGGTACGCAAGATGAGAACGGGAATGGCGCAAGGGATGCAACCATGCGAAAAATGGGAAAGGAGGTGCAAGACTTGGCTGGGGGCAGCAGAGAGAATGAGCGTGGAGCGCATAAAAACGGAAGGGCTCGTGAAGGAGCGCGGAATGGAATGCGTGGTGGCGCGCGACCGGGGGCAGGACGGCCGAGGGGTGACAGCAGGATGATTTCATTCCGTGCTCCGGGGGCATTGGCAGACGAATTGGAGAAAGTGGAGAACCGGACGGAATTCATAAAAAAGAGTATTGCTGAAGCCCTTCTAAAGAAAGAGCGGGTATTGAAGATTGCTGAAACGGAAGAAAACCTTGAACAAGGAGGAATATCAGTAACGGATATAAGGAGAGGCTGGAAGACAGAAACAGGAGGAGGAATCGAATCCGAAAAGAAGTCTGAACGGGCGGAAGATATTGGAAGGATTGGAGACGTCATTCCAGCCGGAAAGGTGGCGCACGTAAACATTCCTTTTTTCGATATCAGGGTCGTGGCGGGTTTCCCGGTACCTCTGGACAATGATGAAAAGTCGCAGGACATTGACCTGATTAGGATGCTTTGTCCGCATCCGGAGGCGTCATATCTCATACGGGTGAACGGTGATTCAATGATTGACGCCGGGGTGCTCAGCGGGGACATTGTCATCGTGGACAAGAGCAACCGGAATCCTTCGCCGCGGGAGGTAGCGATGTGCGAGCTCAATGGCGAATACACGCTGAAGCATTTCCGCATGGAGGACGGGCAGGGCTGGCTGGTCCCGGCCAATCCCGATTACCCGCGCATCCGGATCAGTCCCGAGGATGATTTCAGCGTCTGGGGGACCGTCACCTTCATAATCCACAAACCCCGCGACTAATGGCACCCCGAGGGGAGGGATTTAGGGTGGGGGGCAACGTAATAAACGCGCGAGGGCCGGGAACCTCCGCATCACCAAAAACATCCGAAATATATGATAGCACTCGCGGACTGCAACACATTTTTTGCATCGGTAGAACGGGCCCTCCACCCTGGTCTCAAGGGAAAACCCGTATGCGTATTGTCGAGCAATGACGGAAATGTCATTGCCCTTACGACGGAAGCCAAGGCACTGGGAATCAAGCGAGGAGCACCATTCTTCGAAGTAAAGGACATCATCAGGAAGAACAATGTCGCCGTATTCTCCAGCAACATCATGCTATATGCGGCAATGTCGGAGCGAGTGCAGAGCATCATGCGGAAGACGGTAAAGCACACTGAAAGCTACTCCATTGACGAACAATTCCTCTATCTGGACGGCTATGAAGAGCATTTCGACATCGTGGAACTCATGCGCGGAATGATACGGAAAATAGCATTGTACACAGACATTCCGGTAAGCATTGGCATTGCCCCTACGAAAACATTGGCGAAAGTCGCGAGCAAATTCGCGAAGAAATTTCGCGGGTACCGCGGCGTGTGCATGATTGACACGGACGAGAAACGGAGGACAGCGCTCGCGCTGGCTGACCTTGCCGACATTTGGGGCATCGGGCCGAGGACGTATGCGAGGCTGGTCGCGCTCGGAGTGCGGACGGCGTTGGAATTCGCGGACAAGGACGGCGACTGGGTGCAGCGGCATTTCCATAAGCCGGGATACCAGACCTGGCTGGAACTGAACGGCCGTCCGTGCATAGACACCACGGAGATTCTTCAGCGGCAAAGTATCTCGACATCAAGGAGTTTCGGAAAAATGATTTCCTCCGTAGAACAGCTGAAATCCTCAGTGGCCACATTCGCCGCCAGTTGTTGCAATACGCTCCGCGGACAAGACTCAGCTGCGGGATGCGTCAGTGTCTTCGCATGCAGCAACCGATTCCGGGAAGACTTGCCGCAATACGGGAACATGGCTTCCGCAATGCTCAGGATTCCATCTGCGGATACATTGGAAATCACGAAGTTGGCGATGAGGCTCGCGGAAGAAATCTACCGGCCGGGAATCCTTTTCAAGAAATCCGGCGTCATCCTTTCGCACATCGTTCCCGGCAGCATACAGCCCGTGCTGTTCGACACCGTCAGCAAGCGTGACGAGCGGCTCGAACTTTCGAAGACGATAGATAGGATGAATCACCAATATGGCGTCAAGACGGTCGGTCTCGCCGTCGAAGGCAGCGCGAACGAGGAGTGGAAGACCCGACGGGAGCACCTCACCCCCAACTACCTGACCGACATCAATCAAATAATGGTGGTCAATGTCTAATTCAAAATAGATGTTTGCAATATAAGAAATAATTCTTAACTTTGCAGCCGTTTCTGAAATTTGCTCAGGCAGATGGAGGGGACGCGGGAATCCGTGACGGATACCGGTGATTGTTTTATAATAAAAATTTTTTGCGAAATGGCTGAGTATTTAGAAGCTGAAAAGAAGCAGGAGATTTTCGCGAAGTACGGGAAGTCTAATACAGACACCGGCTCACCAGAGAGTCAAGTTGCTCTATTTTCCTACCGTATCAATCACCTCACAGAGCATGTGAAGAAGAACAAGAAAGACGTTGTAACCCGTCGTTCTCTTCTCCGCCTTGTAGGTAAAAGACGTCAGTTGCTGGACTACCTCCAGAGAGTTGACATCGAGAGATACAGAAGCATCATCAAGGAGCTTGGTCTCCGTCGATAACCGATAGGAAAGCAAAAGACCGGTTTCATCACTGGAGCCGGTCTTTTTTCAGCATTTATACGAGATAACCTCGCAAGAGCACAGCCCTCGCAAAAAGGCACAGCACCCGCAAGGTACGCAAACCATTCCGCCTGCAAGGGCGTAGCGTGAGCCCTAAAGCCCGAAACGTAAGACACACTCCGAATTTACGGAACACACCCGAGCAAGTTGAAAACTTGCGAAATTCCGGAGATAGCCCCGCAAGGGCGTAGCGTGAGAATATAGCATTCCGTTTCTGCATAATAACCGACCTGCTGCAGAACACGGGGACGATATATGAAGAAAATAAAAGAAAACACACTTCCATTGGGGAAGGCAGGTCTTTGAAACACTAATGAACATCATTAACAAGAAAATCGAATTATCCGACGGCAGGGTAATCGAAATCGAGACCGGCAAGCTTGCAAAGCAGGCTGACGGTTCAGCAGTCATCAAGATGGGAGGCACAATGCTCCTCGCCACCGTAACCTGCGCCAAAGAGGTAAAGGAAGGCACTGACTTCATGCCTCTTCAGGTAGACTACAAAGAGAAATTCTATTCAGCAGGAAGATTCCCTGGCGGCTTCATGAAACGCGAAGGCAAGGCGTCCGACTATGAGATTCTCATCTCACGCCTCGTTGACCGTGCACTCAGACCGCTGTTCCCGGACGATTTTCACCTTGAGGTTTATGTCAATGTAAACCTTATCTCAGCAGACGCAGACACCCAGCCTGACGCACTCGCAGGACTCGCAGCATCAGCAGCACTCGCATGCAGCGACATTCCGTTCGAAGGCCCGATCTCAGAAGTACGCGTCGCAAGGATCAACGGCGAATTCAAGATCAATCCTGCATTCAGCGAAATGGCAGACAGCGACCTTGAGCTCATGGTTGCAGCTACCTATGACAACATCATGATGGTAGAAGGCGAAATGAACGAGGTAAGCGAAGCAGACATGCTCGAAGCCATCAAATTCGCTCACGAAGCCATCAAGAAACAGTGCCTCGTACAGATTGAACTGAACAAGGAACTCGGCAAGGACGTGAAGAGAGACTACCCTCACGACGAGGAAGACGAGGATCTCAAGAAAGCCGTTCACGAGTTCTGCTACGACAAATGCTACGCCCTCGCCAAATCCGCAAAACCTAAGCAGGAAAGGTCAGAAGGCTTTGAGCAGATCAAGGCTGACTTCCTCGCCACACTTTCAGAGGAAGACCAGGAGGCCAAGGCTGCAATGGTAGCAAGATATTACAACAATGAGGAGAAGGCCGCAATGAGAAACATGATTCTCGACGAGGGAGTCCGTCTCGACGGCCGTAAGACTGACGAAGTGCGTCCTATCTGGTGCGAAGTCGGCTACCTCCCATGCGCACACGGTTCTGCAATCTTCACACGTGGTGAAACACAGTCACTTGCAAGCGTTACACTCGGAACCAAGCTCGACATGAAGGAAATGGACGAAGTACTTGTCCGCGAGACACAGCAGTTCGTTCTCCACTATAACTTCCCGCCGTTCGCAACAGGTGAGGCCAAGGCACAGAGAGGTGTAGGCCGCCGCGAAATCGGACACGGAAACCTCGCAATGCGTGCTCTCAAAGCAGTAGTTCCACTGGCTCCAGAGAACCCTTACGCAATCCGCGTGGTATCAGACATCCTTGAGTCAAACGGTTCATCTTCAATGGCTTCTGTCTGCGGAGGTTGCCTCGCACTCATGGACGCAGGTGTAAAGATCAAGAAACCTGTAGCAGGTGTTGCAATGGGCCTTATCACAGACAAGGACAGACCTAACGAAAGATACGCCATCCTTACCGACATCCTCGGTGACGAGGACCACCTCGGAGACATGGACTTCAAGGTAACCGGAACCAAAGACGGTATCACAGCTACCCAGATGGACATCAAGGTAGACGGACTTTCATACGACGTTCTGGCAAAGGCACTTGAGCAGGCACGTCAGGGCAGACTCCACATCATGGGCGAAATGATGAAGACCATCAGCGAGCCACGTGAGGACTACAAGCCATTCGTTCCGAGACTCAAGCAGCTCGAAATTCCTTCAGACTTCATCGGCGCCGTTATCGGAAAGGGCGGCGAGACCATCCAGAAGATCCAGAAAGAGACAGGTACCACCATCACCATCACAGAGGACACGGAGAGAGGAAAGGGTCTCGTGGATATCTTCTCCACAGACAAGGATTCCCTCGACAAGGCTCTCGCATGGATCGAAGGTATCTGCGCTGTGCCTGAAGTCGGCGAGACATACCACGGCAAAGTCGTTTCAATCCTCGATTTCGGTGCATTCGTAGAAATTCTCCCTGGCAAGGAAGGACTCCTGCACGTATCGGAAATCGCATGGACCAAGACAGAGAACGTAGCTGATGTCCTCAAAGTCGGCGACGAAGTGGATGTAAAACTTCTCGAAATCGACGAGAAGACAGGCAAGATGAGACTTTCAATGCGTGCACTCACCGAGAAACCGGAGGGTTACGTAGAGCCTGAGCGTCGTCCAAGAGGTCCGCGCGACGATAGAAAGGATGACCGCAAAGGCGACAGAAGAGGCCCTCGCGACGACAGAAGAGGCGATCGCCGTGATGACAGACGTGGTCCAAGAGACGACCGCAGAGGTCCACGCGATGACCACAGAGGCGGCAGAAAGCCATTCGGCCCGAGACCGGCCGACGAGAACATTGAAGGAGCAGAGAATTTCAATTCTGCTGACAACTACGATGCTCCTGATTTCAATGTTTCCGAGAGCAATGATGAACTCTTCTAGTATATACGGATCTTAATCCATAATACATAATATGTTATAACACCCGGCCAAACAATTTGACCGGGTGTTTTATTTATCAATATTTCAGCATTACCGCACTACCGCGACAGCATCATATTTTTGACCGGCTGCGAAAAATTAGTTATTTTTGCAAGATATCTATTTATAAAAACAAACAGCAGATGATTATAGTAACAAAACCTATAGCACGTCAGCAACTTACCGATATGGCTCCTGAGTTTTTTGGAGACATGGTCAAGGCCGTTGTAGATATCGACATGAAGATATTGGCAATCAATGCTGAACTACATGCTGACTTGGAAAAGATGCTGATAGAGAATGGTTCCTTACAAGAATCTCTATGGGGAATAAACCTATACCCGGAAATGGAAGGAGACGATTTCATTGAATTCGATTCGCTTATCAATATTTCACCAAGAAGGAATAATTTCAGCAGAGATGTTGAAGATCCGAATATTCAGAAAACAATTAGAGACATTGTCAATCAGCTTATAATATGAACATTACATTACCGAAACCTCCTGACAAAGAAAGGTGGGGAAAAATGTCATTTGTAGAGCAGATGGCCAATATAAGCAGCGAGATAGGGAGAACCGGAAAATGGAAAATGAAAGGAAACAAAGATCTGGCGGAAAGTGCATTTATCCGGGCTTTGGATCTCATTGACGCAACGATTTCCGAAGGACGACGAAACACTGACGGCAGAAACGAAATGCTAGGTGAACTCTGTCGCGCCAGAGAACTTTTCTGTCAAGAATATTATTCAGATAATACGGTCGCACTGCTTCCATCGGAAAAATATTTTGCGGCTTTTGCCAAGGCATACGCATACTCCAAAATGACAAAATAATTTACGCAAACTCGCGTACTACGACTTGACAAGTTGACGAACTTGCAAAACTTGTAAGTATGAAACGAGCATCAATAATCCGGACGGTCATATCATTGATTCCGATTGCAGTACTGATGATACTGCTGGCATTGAATATCAGCTTCTTCGGAAGCGACGCGATATTGGGCGCAAGCCAGGTTTCCCTTCTTTTCGCATCGGGCCTGTGCGTGTGGCTCGCGATGTGGCTTTTCAAGAAGCCGTGGGAAGACTTCGAAGACGCTATACGCAGCAACATCGGCGACGTCACCACCGCCATAGTCATACTGTTCATGATCGGAGGCATCTCGGGAACATGGACCATGAGCGGCACCGTGCCATCCCTTATATATTATGGTGTCCAGATAATCTCGCCTAGGGTATTTCTGGTGACCGCATGCATCATCTGCGCCTTCATCTCGGTGATGATAGGCAGCTCCTGGACAACCATCGCCACCATCGGCGTGGCATTGATGGGCATCGGCAAGGCACAGGGATTCAGTGACGGCATGATTGCCGGAGCCATCATCTCCGGAGCCTATTTCGGCGACAAGATTTCCCCGCTTTCCGACACCACCGTCATGGCCGCGTCAATTTCGGGCAGTCCCCTGTTCAGGCACATCAAGTACTTGATGCTCACCACAGTACCGACATTCGCATTGACATTGACATTGTTCCTGATACTGGGATTCCTGCACAGCGGCAACGACTCGGCGCAAATCTCGGTCTATACGGAGACATTGGCCGCGAAATTCAACATCAGCTTGTGGACATTGATCGTACCGCTCGTGACGGGCATATTGATTGCGAAGAAAATGCCGGCGCTGCCGGTGCTGGGCATTTCAATGGTCCTTGCAGCGGTCTGCGCCATCATCCTTCAGCCGCACATCATCTCCGAAATTGGAAACAAGGCATTGGAATCAATGGGCATATCGACGGGCGAAGCCGGCGTGCTGTTCACCGGCATTGTCAAGACCGTATATGATTCAGTGTCAGTCGATACCGGCGTCGAAGAGGTCAACATGCTGGTATCGTCCAGAGGTATGCTCGGCATGCTCAATACAGTTTATCTGATTATCTGCGCAATGTGCTTCGGCGGCTGCATGAAGGCCAGCGGAATGCTCCATCACCTGGCATCGCTGATATTGCCGATGACCAAGACGCGTACGGGACTGGTGGCGTCCACGGTCAGCACAGGCGTAATCCTGAACGGCGTGATTTCCGACCAGTACCTGTCAATTATCCTCACATCGGACATATATAAGGACATCTACGCCAAACGCGGCTACGAAAGCAGGCTGCTAGGTCGCTCCGTAGAGGACTCATCCACAGTGACTTCCCCGCTTTTTCCATGGAGCAGCTGCGGCATGACCCAGGCGACGATCCTGAGCGTGCCGACCCTCGCCTACCTGCCATACTGCTTCTTCAACATCATCAGCCCGCTCATGAGCATCGCGATGGCCATGATAGGCTACAAGATTTACCGCCGCGGAGAGGCTCCAGCCACAGAGGATTAGCACCCCATAGGTAAAGTCAATGCAAGAAAATTTCCCAAATCAGGGGAAATATGCCTATATTTATACGTTTTAATAACATTGACTTTAAATATGGACAAAATCATCGAATGCGTCCCGAACTATAGTGAAGGACGGAACAAGGAAGTAATCGACCTGATTGTCAAGGCGATAGCCGACACTACCGTAAATACGGAGCGCGGCGAAGAACGTGTAAGAGTTCTGGATGTAGACCCGGGAGAGGCTACGAACCGCACAGTCGTGACATTCGTCGGTTCACCGGAAGCGGTAATGGAAGCGGCGTTCCAGGGTGAAAAGAAAGCTGCCGAACTTATCGACATGAGGCAGCACCACGGAGCACATCCACGGTCAGGAGCCACGGACGTACTTCCGCTCATACCGGTAGCCGGAACGACATTGGATGAATGCGCCGGATGGGCACGCACTCTGGCGAAACGTATCTATGACGAGCTTGGAATACCTTGCTATTGCTACGAAGAAGCAGCATACACGCCTGAAAGACGGAATCTTGCAGTATGCCGCGCAGGAGAATATGAAGCACTCCCTGAAAAAGTCATTGACCCGAAAAGAAAACCGGACTTCGGACCCGGAGAGTACAATGAGACCGTGGCGAAAGCCGGCGCGACGAACGTGGGCGCGAGGGATTTTCTCATTGCAGTAAACTTCAACTTGAATACGACATCTACCCGCAGGGCTATGGCGGTGGCGTTCGACGTGCGCGAAAAAGGCCGTCCCGCAAGAGAAGGAGGCAGCCTGACAGGAAAGATCCTGAAAGACGCGGATGGCCAGACCGTCTGGATACCGGGAACGCTCAAAGGCTGCAAGGCAATCGGCTGGTACATAGAGGAATACGGCATCGCTCAGGTGTCGATGAACATCACTGACATAAACACCACTCCGCTCCACGTAGCATTCGAAGAGGTATGCAGGGCAGCTGCTGCACGAGGACTGCGCGTGACCGGAACGGAAATCGTCGGTCTGGTACCTAAACGCGTACTCCTGGAAACCGGCAGATATTATCTCGAAAAACAGCAGCGCTCGCTTGGCATCAGCGAGGACGAAATCATAAAAATCGCCGCCAAATCATTGGGCCTCAGCGACCTGAAGCCATTCAACCCTAGGGAGAAAGTCATCGAATTCCTGATGGAGGACGAGGCTGTCATGGCTGAGAAAGAAAGACTTATCCGCATGACACTCAAGGGTTTCGCCAGAGAGACCGCATCCGAATCGGCGGCTCCGGGAGGCGGTTCCGTATCTGCATACATGGGCGCGCTTGCAGCAGCTCTGGGCGCAATGGTGGCCAACCTCTCCGCCCACAAACGCGGCTGGGACGACCGCTGGAAGGAGTTCTCCGACCAGGCCGTAAAAGGACAGGACATCATGGAACGCCTGCTGAAGCTCGTGGACGAAGACACGGCAGCATTCGCCAAAATCATGAACGTATTTTCAATGCCAAAGGGCACGGAAGAGGAGAAGGCTGCACGCGCAGAAGCCATGGAAAAAGCTACGCTCTACGCGACACAGGTTCCGCTCAGGACAATGCAGACCGCATTGGAAGCCATGCCGTTGGCACTCGAAATGGCGCGCAAGGGCAACCCGGCATCCGCATCAGACGCGGGCGTCGGAGCAATCGCAGCGCTCGCGGCCGTGAAAGGTGCCCAGCTCAATGTCCGTATCAATGCTGCCGGACTGAAAGACCGTGCAATGGCTGACAGTCTGACTGCCGAGGCGGAGAAAATCGCAAAAGAAGCAGCGGAAAAAGAAGCGGAAATCCTTTCAGAAGTAAACAAAAACATCGGATAACATGACTGATTTTCAGAAACAGATACTCGAAGGCATCCCTTCGGAGCTTCCGGAGAAAAAGCCATACGACATGGCGATAAACCATGCGCCGAAGCGCAAGGACATTCTTACTGACGAGGAAAAGGTACTGGCTGTACGCAATGCTCTCAGATACTTCCCGACCAAGTTCCATAGCATTCTGGCAAAGGAGTTTGCGCAGGAGCTGCATGACTACGGCCGCATCTACATGTACCGTTTCCGTCCTGATTACGAGATGTATGCAAGACCGATTGACGAGTACCCGGCGAAAAGCCGTCAGGCTGCTGCGATAATGGCAATGATCCAGAACAATCTGGACCCGCGCGTCGCACAGCACCCGCACGAGCTCATCATCTATGGTGGCAACGGAGCCATTTTCCAGAACTGGGCGCAGTACCGCCTGGCGATGAAATATCTCGCAGAAATGACTGACGAACAGACACTTGCAATGTATTCAGGACATCCGATGGGTCTCTTCCCGAGCCACAAGGACGCTCCACGTGTAGTAGTCACGAACGGAATGGTGATTCCTAACTACTCGAAGCAGGACGACTGGGAGAGGTTCAATGCAATGGGCGTATCTCAATATGGTCAGATGACAGCCGGCTCCTATATGTATATAGGTCCTCAGGGCATTGTCCACGGCACCACCATCACGGTGATGAATGCGGCACGTAAACAGCTGAGGAGCAGAGGCATTGAAGGAACACAGGAAAACATGAAGGGCATGCTTTTCGTCACCGCCGGACTTGGCGGCATGTCTGGAGCGCAGCCTAAGGCAGGAAATATCGCCGGAGTAGTAAGCGTGACCGCGGAAATCAATCCGCTTGCGGCCCGTAAACGTCATGAACAGGGCTGGGTCGATGAGCTGCACGAAGACCTGGACGAACTCATGAAGCGCATACGTAAAGCTATGAGTGACAAGGAAGTAGTATCTCTCGCGTATGTGGGCAATGTTGTAGATCTCTGGGAAAGACTTGCTGACGAAGGCATTGACGTGGACCTCGGATCCGACCAGACGTCGCTGCACAATCCTTGGGCCGGCGGCTATTATCCTGTCGGGCAATCGCTGGAAGAGTCGAAGCGCATGATGGCGGAGGAGCCGGAGCGTTTCAAGGAGTGCGTGCGCGAATCGCTGAGACGCCAGGTCGCAGCCATCAACAGACTGACTGCCAAGGGAATGTATTTCTTCGATTATGGCAATGCTTTCTTGCTGGAGTCTTCCCGCGCCGGTGCTGACATATTGAAACCGGACGGAAAATTCCGCTATCCTTCATACGTCCAGGACATTATGGGACCGCTTTATTTCGACTACGGCTTCGGTCCGTTCAGATGGGTCTGCATGTCCGAAAATCCGGATGACCTGGCGAAGTCCGATGCCATCGCGGTAAGAATTCTGGAAGAGGAGGCCAAGACGGCTCCTGAGGAAATCCAGGGCCAGCTCCGTGACAACATACATTGGATCGAAGAGGCCGGCAGAAACCATCTCGTGGTCGGTTCACAGGCTCGAATCCTCTATGCTGACTGCGAAGGCAGGACCAGAATCGCATTGGCATTCAACGAAGCCATCAGACGTGGCGAAATCACCGCTCCCATCGTCCTCGGACGTGACCATCACGACGTTTCAGGAACCGACTCGCCATTCCGCGAGACATCCAACATATACGACGGCTCACAGTTTACCGCAGATATGGCCATCCAGAACGTAATCGGCGATTCATTCCGCGGAGCCACTTGGGTATCAATCCATAACGGCGGCGGTGTCGGCTGGGGCGAGGTCATCAACGGTGGCTTCGGCATGGTAATCGACGGCAGCGCGGACTCGGACCGCCACATCACCGACATGCTGTTCTGGGACGTGAACAACGGCATTGCCCGCCGCAGCTGGGCCCGCAACGAGGGCGCACTCCACGCCATCACACGCGAAATGGGACGCACCCCGTCATTGACTGTGACCGTTCCTGTCAATGCTGACGAGACATTGGTGCGCGAAGCGCTTGGAAACATAAAAAACTGACAAAATATGCCACATAAGATTTCAGAAGAGACTCTAACACTAAAACAGGTAAAGAGAATCATCGAAAACCATGAAACACTGGAACTATCAGAGGAATCCGCACATGCGGTGCAGAAATGCCGCGACTACCTGGACAGCAAGATGGAAGACATCGGCCGTCCGGTCTATGGCGTGACCACCGGATTCGGTTCACTCTGCAACATCACCATCCCTGAAGCGGACCTTTCACAGCTCCAGCACAATCTGGTAATGTCCCACGCATGCGGAACAGGCGACACGGTCAGACCGGAAATCGTCAAGTTGATGCTGCTCATGAAGATACAGTCATTGTCTTACGGTCATTCGGGCGTCCAGATGGTTACCATCCTGAGGCTCATCGACATGTTCAACAATGATGTCCTTCCGGTGGTCTATCAGCAGGGTTCGCTGGGAGCATCGGGCGACCTGGCTCCGCTGGCGCATCTCTGTCTGCCGCTTATCGGAATGGGAGAAGTGCTTTACCAGGGCAAGGTCCGTCCTGCCGCAGATGTCTGGCAGGAACTTGGCTGGGAACAGATCAGGCTCCAGTCAAAGGAAGGCCTGGCACTCCTTAACGGGACGCAATTCATGAGCGCACACGCCGTTTGGGCATTGATAAAGAGCATGAGACTCTCACGTTGGGCTGACTGCATCGGTGCAATGTCGCTGGAGGCTTACGACGGACGTATCGAGCCGTTCTATGAGCTGACTCATCTGTTGCGCCGTCACAAGGGCCAGCTGGAAACTGCGGACAATTTCCTGAAACTGCTTGAGGGAAGCGAACTTATACGCAGGCCGAAGCAGCATGTCCAGGACCCTTACTCGTTCCGCTGCATTCCTCAGGTGCATGGTGCCGTGAAGGACAATATCCGTTACGTAGAGTCGGTAATCGGCAATGAAATCAACAGCGCGACCGACAATCCTAACGTGTTCCCGGATGAGGACATGATCATTTCGGCCGGAAACTTCCACGGAGAGCCTATCGCCATTCCTATGGATACATTGGCTATCGCAATGTCCGAGTTGTCCAACATCTCCGAAAGGCGTATCTACAAGCTGATCAGCGGACAGCGCGGTCTCCCGATGTTCCTGGTCGCTAAACCTGGCCTGAACAGCGGTTTCATGATTCCTCAGTACACCGCAGCATCCATCGTGAGCCAGAACAAGATGCTTTGCTGGCCAGCTTCCTGCGATTCGATTCCGTCTTCGCAGGGCCAGGAGGACCACGTGAGCATGGGCTCGAACTCCGCCACCAAGCTCGTCAGGGTCGTCGACAATGTCGAGACGGTTCTCGCAATAGAGTTGTTCAATGCTGCCCAGGCACTGGAGTTCAGACGCCCGGGCAAGTCATCGCCTCTCATCGAGAAGCTTTTCACAGAGTACCGCAAGGTCGTACCGTTCGTGGATGTGGATACCTACATGCATCCGCTCATCATGAAGAGCATCGACTTCCTGCGTGACGAAAAGAACATTGTATTATAATAGGTCTACGGTCTTGTCATGAAAACATTGATAAAAAATATCGGGCAGATTGCCGGAATCGTGGAAGAAGGCATCCTTAGAAAAGAGGGTGCGGCGATGTCAGAAACCGGGACATTGGACAATGCATGGCTTCTGATTGATAATGAACGCATTGCCGATTTCGGGCAGATGGACGATCTTCCTTCGGATGAGGGTTGCGAAATCATTGACGCAGCAGGCGGTATGGTTCTGCCGGCGTTCTGCGACTCGCATACTCATATCGTGTTTGCCGGCACTCGCGAGCAGGAGTTTCTGGACAAGATCGAAGGACTTTCTTACGCGGAAATAGCAGCGCACGGCGGAGGAATTCTGAACTCCGCCGACCTGCTGCACCGCAGTTCCGAGGAAGAGTTGTACCGCCAGGCGATGTCCAGGGTCAATGAAATGATTTCCAAGGGCACCGGGGCAATCGAAATCAAAAGCGGTTACGGGCTCACTACGGAAGACGAATTGAAGATTCTGCGTGTAATCCGCCGGATCCGTGAAACATCTCCTGCCATCATCCGTGCCACGTTCCTGGGGGCTCATGCCGTCGGGCGCGCGTTTGCAGGGCGTCAGGAGGAGTATGTCGACCATGTCTGCAAGGAGATGATTCCTGCCGTGGCCAAGGAGCATCTTGCTGATTTCATCGATGTTTTCTGCGAGGACGGTTTCTTCACGCCGGGCCAGACTGACAAGATTCTTTCCGAGGGCGAGCGTTTCGGCATGGGTGTAAAGCTCCACGCGAACCAGCTGGCAGTTTCAGGCGGTGTCCAGGTCGGAGTCCGTCACAATGCGCTTTCCGTGGACCATCTGGAGAGCACCACTGACGCGGAAATAACAGCCCTGAAGGGTCAGAAAACCATGGCCACAATGCTCCCGGGAGCTTCTTTCTTCCTCCGCATGCAGTACGGCCGCGCCCAGGATTTCATCAATGCCGGTCTGGGCATAGATCTGGCATCGGACTACAATCCCGGTTCTTCTCCATGCGGCGACATGAGGACCATCATGTCCCTGGGCTGCATCCAGATGCGCCTTACCCCTGTCCAATCGCTCAATGCCTGCACGCTCAATTCCGCTTACGCCATGGGTATCAGCGACATAGCCGGCTCCATCACACCGGGAAAGCTGGCGAATCTCATCATCACCAAAAAGATTCCGTCCCTCACATGGATTCCATACTGCTGGCAGACGCCATTCATCAGCAAGGTACTTCTGCGGGGACGGGAGGTCTAGAAATTGTTTCTTAGAATTTGAACGAAACGCCAAGCGACACTCCGTAACGGTGCAACCCGGCAGATGCTGACTGATAGAATCCTGTCAAGCGTGTGCCGACGGTACGTGCGTGTTTAAGATTCCAGTCGCATCCCATTTCCAGCGAAGCTCCGAAGACATTGGAACTCAATATCTTGAAGTCTTCCTGCACCAGCCCTACGGGGATATTGTCATCATCCGTTTCCCTTCTTGAACATTGCAGGGAGGCATCCAGGTTTTTGCTGCCGTCGACGGAACCGGCAAAATCAAGTTCCGCTTTGGCAAGCCTTATCTGTCTGGAAATACGGGCTCCAAAATCGGCAGAAACGACTTTCATCTCTGACGATGTGGCCTTGTAGGTCTGCTCAAGACTATTCCAGCCAGCCGTAGCCGTAAATCTCCATGTTTCATAGCCGTCACGCTTGAGCGCCACGCCCGCTTCCGCATCAACATCATGATTCACAGACACATAGCGTGCAGGAATTTCAGAATCGGTCACCCACGCATTGACATCTGACGAAGAATTGAAATACTGGACAAGTTCACGGCCGGAGCCACGAGACCCGTTATAGTCCGCAGACACATGCAGTCCCCAATTCGCCGGATCATACAGGAAACCGAACTTTCCGCGCCATGAATCCGTATAATATTTGCCACGGTAATGAGGCTTGTTGTAGTCGATGTCGAACACGGATTCCATGCCGTTCAAGTACGAAGCCTTGGCCGAGACAGAAACATCATTGCGTGTCAGAAGCCATCCGAAAACTGCGCCCAGACTGTTCCCCTCATATTTCCTTTCACGCTCCGTAGTGCTGAAAATCTCGTAAGTATATTGCCCCAGACCTTTCAGAAGATACAGTTTCTGCGGTACGGACGAGTCATACAAGATCAGATTCGAGTTCTCGCGATAGGAATAATACGTGAAACCGGCCGAAAAGACGCCCGCGCCCCCTGCATTGAAGGACAATGCCGGTTCAAGCCCGATTTTGCTCATGCCAGCCTGCGGTCTCGGGTCAATGTTTTTCGCACCGCGTCCTACATTAAGGTCAATGCCGATGCCGGCGGACAGTTTTTCGCAAATCTTCGCGGAAATGTCCACCCACATTGAATAATACTGTTTTCTCCAATCGCCTCCAGTGCTGTCGGCAATAACGTACGGCATGTCACGCAGCGGGTTGAAGATGGAGGAATATTGCATTCCGTTCTCAAAGGATTGACGGAAATCAAAGTTCCCTTTCAGATGGAACAGTCCGACCTGACGTTCTCCGTCCGCCTTGAAGAATATGCCATATTTGTCAGAAGCCTCCTGGGGACGATGGAAACTGCCAGATTCGACATCACCTCCTACAGCGGCACGGCCGAAGTCTGATTTCGCAGTGAATTCCATTTCAGACGCAATGGCATTCCTTGTCTGCTGGGCATGCAGATTTCCTCCTGCTGCGGCCAGGCATGCAGCCGCTATAATAAATATAATTCTAGATCTGCTCTTCATTCCGACAATGGTTTAGTGTTCACTTCGAAGTCTACCGTAGAGTTGTTGGTGTCCATAAATTTGGGAATTCCCACAGTTGATATGGTCTTGCGTCGGACACTGCATCCGCAATATGTCTTTCCTACGGTGGCATATCCTGCATCTATCTTCGGAGAAAAGCGTTTGGTAGACGTAGCCATCTCATTCTGGATGATATCCACAGCATCAGTCACATATTCATACGGAACCTTCAGGCATTTCCAATATTCCTCGCTTTCGAACGGGTCCTGGAATGTTTCCGGAAGCATAACTTGTTCAAATGCCGCGAACTCTTCACGAGACGCCTTGACCAGCACCATGCCCTGTCCGAAGACGCCGCTGCGCCACAGATACGCATAGTCCGGCCAGAATGCCATTTCCATATTAGGCGCAGGCAGGTCAGGGTATTTGTTCTCCGGGTCGACCACATATGCCTCATAATCAGCATTCGAGAGGTCCACCGGAGACGCCGGGTTATAGGAGGCATCCTTGTTGTGAGGTGCTGCCATGGTGGCGATTACTATAGTCTCGCCGGGCTGCACTTCCCTCTTCCCGTTACCTGCAACTATCTTCCAGACGCTCTGCAGGTACACATTCTTATATGCTCCCGCAGTTTCGCCAGGCCAAAGCGGTCCGGCTTCCCCCAATCCTCCATAGTTTTCGTTCATTCCGATATACAAATCCGATATGTCCACAGGGGCGTCCGAATTGTTATATATCGAATAGAATCCGTCATTCCTATATGAGCCGGAGGTCGGAGTCAATGATCCCGCATAGTAGAGTTCCTTGAAGATGACCGGGCTGGAAGACACCGCGAAGAGCGCCACCACCACGTTTTCCGGCGCGGCGTCAAGCCTGAGGATCAATGAGTTGACAAATCCTGCGATATGAGTTCCTTCCACTTTTCCTGAAACAGTAAGTGTATAGTGTCCGGGCATGACGCCATTGACATCGACAGTTCCGTCAAGGTTGCTCTTGAACACGTAAGTATATTGCTCGGTGGTATTCGTCATTGACACTTCCACCGGCTCCGGAAAATTCGCCGTCTTTCCGTATTCCATGTATTCAAGACGGAGCTTGAAATCCTGAACTAGCTGACTTTCAGGAGCATTGTCCCGCCAACACGAGCACATCATAGCCGAAGTCACGGCCAAAATCCATATATATCTTTTCATTGCAATCAGAATTTTACCCATGCCTCGATACCGAAGAATTGTGACGGATTCCTGGAACTGATATAAGATCCGGGATTCCTGCGGCTTTCTTCCAGAGGATTCGTCTTGAAGACATTGTTAAGGAAGAACGTGAAGCCGAAGTACTCTCCAATCTCCTTGGTAATACGCAAGTTACACAACCACAGCGGATTGTAGGACTCCTTGATGAGCCTGTTCGCCAATATCTGTTTCTGTATGTCAGGATTGACAGTATCATTCTCCCCGACAGGAACATACTTCAGGTTAGATGCGCTGAGGTATGCGACAGGGCGGATGTTGTCTGTTCCGAGATTCTCCTGGGTGTCAATCCAGATTGTCTGCAAAGACATTGAAATGACGAACCCGATTTTCGGGATATTGTGGATCACGCGCAGATTCGTGGAGAATCTGGAATAACGGCTGCCGTCACCGGAGGCATATATTCCAATGTCCTTATACACGCCGCCCGAATCCGGACTTTTCTGGAAATAAGACTCGGAAGTGGAATACATGTCCGTACGCATGTACGCGCCATTGAGCACAAACGAGGTACGGATAGGCCGTATCTGTCCGAAATCCAGGTCGAACTCTATTCCGCGTGTCTCATCCACCTTGTTGTTCAGAGGTTTCATGTAACTGAGCACGACATTGGCAGAGTTTGAATACTTCAGCGACGGATATGTGCCGGCCCTGGATATTCCCTCGTACTTTTTGAGTTCGAATATGTGGAATGAGCTGCGGTCCAACCCGAAAGAGTACCCGTCAGTCAATTTTTCCTTGAATCCAGTCACGGAGAACCTCATGCCGGCAAGCGTAAAGTCGATGCCTATTTCGCTCTTCATGTTCTTGGCGATTTTCAATGACGGTTCAGATGTGTCGTAAACCTTGGTCGTAATCATACTGAGGGTCTGGTCCTCCGTCACGCCAGTCTGACCGATATTGCTGTAATTCACGAAATCGAAATACGCCTTGTCCGGGTAAAGGTAGACAAGCGGCGGAGCTTTCGAGGTGATTCCCCATCCTCCGCGGATTTTCAGGCGGTCAGGGATAATGTCGTATGAGGCATTGAAACGAGGCGAAACCGCATTGCGGCCCTCGGTCCTGCCTGGCTGGATCATGTCGAAACGGACACCGAGCTGAACTTTCAACTCCCTTTTCAGCAATGTCGCAGAAATATTGTCTTCAGCATATACAGAGAACTGGTTCAATGCCGGTATCTCGGTATATGGGCGCATGCGCAATCCCGATGACGGCGGCATGAGCGGGTCGAACACCTTTCCACGTCCGAAGTTCACATCCGTTTTCCATTCTGTTCCGGCAATGATCTTGTTCCCGATGCCCCAGAATTCCGTGAACATGTTGGCCATGGCCTTGGCAAACACATTGAGAGGCTTGCCGTAAGTATGCATCTTGGTAAGGAATTCGTAAGGAAGGATATTCGTAGATGCCTGGTATCCAGGCTTGTCCGTATTGGTAAGCACATTGCCGTCGACATCGGTCACAGGGCCGCTCACATTGGCTGCCACCGTGCCGTCCTTCATGGCGGAAGTCACCATATAGCCATAGTTTCCGCGCAATTCCTGGGTATATCCCGTCTGCTTGGAATATGATCCGGACAGATTGAATTTCAATGATTTGAGGAAATTCTTGTCCATCTGCCAGTTAACATTGGCATTGAACTTCACGCCCATGTTTTCGGACGAGCGCTTGCGCTGGTATTTCACGTCTGACGGGTCGAGTTTCTGCGCGTCGATATCCGAATAGAAACCCAAACCTGCCGTGGTCCGTATAGTTTCCTTGAAAGTCTTGGAATACAGCAGATTAGCGGTAATTCTCCGATATTGCTGATATTTGCGGCGTTCATCCGCCAACGACGACGCGTAGTCGAAGTCCGCACTCAATGCCCCGCCTTTTTCGCCGAGGCCAAAGCCCTTGCTGACAGAGGCTTGGGTCAATGTCGGATTGATCTTGGTCCTTATTTGGAACGGATACACACCCGCCTTATGGTTCACGATAATGACACCTGAAGTCAAGTCTCCGTATTCCACCGACGGAATGCCCCTGATGACATCCACGGATTCGACATTGTCCACAGATATCTGCCTGAGGTCAATGCCGGTGCCGGCGGTAGAGGAATATCCGGTGGTCAATGTTCCGTTGACGGCAGTGTTTCCGACTTGAAGGTTGGCATTGTTCGACACCGGTGCGCCATTTACGACGACTGCCGTTCCAAGGCTGTTCATGGCATCGGAGCCGACCTGTCTGATCGTGGCCTTGGTGGCAGATGTCATGGACGGATTGGATGCCAGCTGTCCCGGAAGCAGTTCCATCACATCGCCAAGTGATGTGGCCTGGAGATGGTCGATGGCGGCTCGTGAAATCGTGGATGCGGTAGAGGCTCCCACTGAACTCGGCTTTGCGGTCACAACCACGTCATCAAGTCTGAATGATGATTCCGACATGGATATCGTTATGATTCCCATGTCTTTACGGACTTCAACTTCTGCCTTGTAGTCGACCATGCCTATCATCTGCGCGGTGATGGTCCATTTGCCGGCAGGTACGTTTTTAAGAACCAATGTTCCGTCTTCTGCCGAGGCTGCATATATTCCGCAGTCAGGGAATCCGGCCACGACTCCGGGAAGCGGTTCTCCCTTGGAGGAAATGCTTACCCTGACATCGAATTTACCCGGAGCGGCCGCTGCATTGCAGCAAACCACCCCGAGTAAAAACGTGATTATTAATATCTTGAGAAATCTTGTCACTTGCACGCGATTATTTCTTTACGCATCTGACAGGGAATGCCAAGGTGAGCGGGTTTTTCTTTTTGTATAACGGAGTACCATTGTCTTCAAATGTACCTGCTGTTCTTCCGTCTTCATTCAAAGCAGCTGACCAGAAATAAGAAGCCTCAGGAAGGTAAATATCAGTCATTCCATCATGTCCGAACTGGCCGCAAGCCGCCAGCAACATCCTACTATGCAACAATTTGGCGTATTCATATTCCTCTTCAGTTGTATAATCCGGATCATACTCATATATTCCGATTGCCTCCAACTTTTTGTCTATAGCCTTCATCTGCTCAGCATCAGGAAGGCCCCAGCCGATCGGGCAAGGAGTATTCTCAGGTTTGGTCCAGTCTGCAAAGCCTTTGCTGTCAGCGCTCCAATTGGCATCGAAGTTCGCATTTGCCTTAACGTCACCGGCAACTGCTACAGGGGTATTCTTTCCCCACTGATAGTAATTTCCAACCTTCAATACTGCTGATGCTCCCACATTTCTGTCCAGCATCTTGAATCCGTATTCCTTAGTAAAGTCCAGAATCTCATAGCGTGCGATCTGAGGTTTGACTGTAATGACACAAGTAGCGGTCTTTCCTGCAGCAGATGCGGATATTGTCACAGTTTCTTCATTTTCAATATCTTTTACAGCGAATGCAATCTTGCCATTTTCATCAACGGTTATAATTTCAGGCTTGTCAGAAGTCCAGGTAACTACAGTACACCCACCCATCAAAATATCAGAAGGTGAGCCAGTTACAGACAGTTCAGGGAGAACTTCATCAGTAAATTTGGTAACTGTTTCAGGGGTAACAGTGAGAGAGTCGAGCTTGACTTCATCTTTCGAGCATGCTGCAAAAGCCAATGCAACAGCTGCCACATAGAAAATTTTCTTCATGTTCAACAACATTTAAGAACAATACAAAAAAAACACTTAGTAAGCTTTAAAAAAATAAGTGGTAAAGATTTGTGAAGGATTTTCGAGGATAGATTTCTTTTCGAAGAAGAAGTGTACTGGACGTACACGACTGATGAGAAAAGGAATCTAGACCGGAAAGACGAGCAAAGATTACCAGTTAATTTTTCAAAGATTACTTAATTCATACTGAATTACTCTGGTTCTAAAGATATGTTATTTTAGGAACAAGTCAAAAGAAAATTTTCAATATTTTTCAAGTTTTTTAATATTGACACAAAGTGCTGGAATTTCAAATCTATATCCTTGTAGATAAAATAGTTAAGTTTCGAAACCAAACGAAGGTCAAGCATTGATTATTTAATAGAAAAGCAGGTAATCTGATTAAAAATAAAGATTGCAAAAATCAAATTTGCAGCTATCCGAAACGAGGATTATTCGACATCAATCTGTAGGAAAATTCAATTACTCCGGCTGCTGTCGGAACGCCGCCATGACGTCAGCGCATCCCCACCGCCATTGTCCAGATCTTCAACACAATTTTGTTCCGCGAAAACGTTTTAATCTACACCAAATGCATTTCCAGGGGCATTTTGTTCCGCGGAAACGTTTTAGGCGGAACAAAAATATGATGTTAAGGTTTCACAAGGACGAAACGTCACATTTAGAGGCAGCTAGGACAATGTACTTCCATACTTAGAGATCTGAAATATGGGCTGATGGTAATTTTTCTCTCGTTGCTAAAGAGGAGAGCGACAACAAAAAAAAGACACCTCGGAAGAAAACCGAAGTGCCTTGTGAAAGTGGAGATAGACGGAGTCGAACCGACGACCCTCTGCTTGCAAAGCAGATGCTCTA